>OGZF01000518.1_pt1 | contig 34341 bp, 37 predicted proteins | sample 1576771 | NCBI WGS metagenome assembly OGZF01 (sample SAMEA3541536, study PRJEB24748) | human gut metagenome | biome: human gut; feature: human-associated habitat; material: faeces | place: China | collected 2012
AGCTTGGAAGAGTCACCAATCTGGTCTATGGTCAGGCACTGAAGACAAGCGGTGACGCCGTATTCCCGGTTGTCATGGGTGCTGTTTTCATGTACCTTGCGGCGGTCGGTGGAACATACTTCTTCGGACTGCATCTGGGGCTTCTCGCAGTCGGTGCCTACATCGGACTCGCAAGTGACGAGTGCATCAGGGCCGTCGGTATGGTGCTGCGCTGGAAGAGCGGAAAGTGGAAGAATAAGGGACTGGTTGATTAGAGCTAACAATATAAAATTGCACTATAAAAAGTAACCTGCTGGTTCCTTTTTATAGTGCATTTACTTTATTATGCAAGCTCCGGAAGCTTGTATCCCGCCTTTTGCATCGCCCTTTCAAAGTCTGCAAACGGCATATTCAGTCTCTTTATTGAAAAGTCATTACATACCAGTCACGAAATATTTAAAATATATGAAACACCTACAATAATAACGCTCATTATTGAAAATGCTTCTATATTTCCTCGTGATATTTTAGAAACTAATAAACCAATTATGCTAATCATAACCGAGATTATAAGATAGAACAGATATAATAAAACAATAAATTGCCATATAGACAAGTCCGATATAATATATGGTAAATGCATAGTCCTCTCAATCATCAGACTTTCAACCCCTGCATTCAGATTTCCTAAATCAAATATAATGTACTTTGTCACAAATTCAATAAATGCAAATAATATACATATCAACAACGAAATTAATAAACTAATGTTCAGCCGCGATTTTAATAATATCATTCTTCCATTTTTAGATGATTTAATCATAGCTAATGTTCCTGCATATATATCATCTGTATACATAGGTACCACAATCAATAAAATGACTATTATAGGTATAACGTTGAACCTCAAATTTTCAACATAATCACCTATTTCAATATCATAAAAATATTGTGCACTTTTATCCAGACTATCATAATACTCTGTTTTCTCAACAATGTATTTGACAGTTGCTATTCTATATTGAGCTTTCTTTTGTTCGTTGATTATAGAATGATAATCCTTACCATCTATTTTGCCATTATTAAATGCAATTTCATTCTTTTGCTCATCATCCATAATATCTTGGAATTTCTGATATTCTGAATTAATGTATTCTTTTTTTTCAATTGAATATTCGCCTTCCATTTCATTCATATAATTTTCATACACAGACTTATGATATCCATTAAACATAGTTGTTCTCATCTGTCCCGCCATGATGCTTTGAATAATTAGTCCAACAACAAAAATTATATATACCTGAGGTTTTGAAAGAACTTTGTATAATTCCATTTTGGTAACATTATTCATTATCCTTCCCACCAATCTTCTCAAATTTTGTCAGACATCCTTCTTTAATCAATATTATATAGTCAGCCACTTCCTCTACGTCTGATAAAATATGTGTTGATAATACAATAGTTTTTGTTTTAGATAATTTTCTAATTAGATTTTTAAATCTTGCCCTTTCTTCCGGATCAAGTCCCACTGTCGGCTCGTCAAAAATAATAATCTCCGGATTAGCTACACATGTTATTGCAATTCCAAGTCTTTGCTTCATTCCTCCTGAAAAAGATTTAACCTTATCGTTACGATTCTCATACAAATTAACATCCCTTAACACCTGTTCCACGTTTGAATCTAATTCTTTTTTATTTACACCTCTAAGATACCCAAAATACTCTATGGTTTTTTTTGCTGTGAAATTTGGATAATAACCTACATTTTGTGGCAAAAAACCAATTTTTTCCCTATATCTGTCATCTAATTCTTTTATATCAGTTCCATTATATAAAATTTTGCCTGAACTCATATCCAAAACATCTGACATTATATTCATAATGGTAGATTTACCAGATCCATTTGGTCCAATCAATCCATAAATACCATTTTCAAATTTGATGCTAATTCCATGCAATACTTCTTTACTGCCATATCTTTTTTTTATATCAATTAACTCTAGCATGATATTTTTGAACTCAACTTTCCCTAAAATTCTTGTTATAAAAATAGTAACCCAGCGCTATCACTATAATTGCAAAAACCAGATTAATTATTAAAGAATAACTTAATAACTGAATTGGAACTCCCATTAAATTGATAGGTTCATATTCCTTAAAATAATTGACACTTTCACTAATCAATGGAAACGGTGTATACTTTCTAAGAATATCATAATTTTCAGCTTCTCTGATTGTGCCACCGGATAAAGCAAAATATTTTCCTGATAAAATATAATTAATTGCTATACCTCCCAGACCAATAAATGTATTAATCGCTATCGGCACAATATTACTTTTAAAAAATAAAGAAACAAAAATAAATACACTAGATAATGCAAAAAAACCAATTGCCCTCATAATTACTACTCCAATTATCATCTCAAATAAAGTAATACTATAAGGTGAATGAATAAAAGCGTTATTTAAGAGAATTGATGTATTCCATTGATCTATTTTATTCCAAAAAACTGACCATATTGTCATTCCCAAAGTTTCAACCACTGATGCCATTATCGAAAAAAATAATGTTACCACTATTTTATTCCGATAAGATAACTTCCCACCTCTATATGATGATTTAATCATATAAAATGTATTGTTATTATGTTCATTCAAAAACAAAAAAGAAGAAAATAAAATAATTACAATAATAAATACAATATCTACAATATCAGTTACGCAAAATAAATCATATACTTCATTTAAAGTCTCACTTTCTCCAATTACAAGATTAGTCTTCTTTCCATATAATTTATTTATCGTTTCGTTCATTCTCTTATAATATCCAGACTCAGTTTTTATTTTAATTTCAGAATCAGAAATAACACTATCCCTATATTCAATGACATTATGACAATTTAAAGCATCTTTATCCAATGTCAGATAAACAAACATTTCATCCATTACATCTTCATTTTGTGTTTCTTCATATTTGTTTTGTAACTCCATTACTTTTTGCTCTATCACATCATATTTTCGTTCTGAAAAATCACCAATATATGCAGAAAACTCTCTTAAATCTATTTTCTCATTAGCATATGCATTATATGAAATTGCCATTGAAAAAATAAAAGCCACAATCATAGAAATCATAAGTATTTTACATGATAATATTTTTTTAATTTCATATCTCATTGCATCATCTCACCATAATTCTTCCCATCAAGATCCATGTAAGCTACACCACCATTAAATATTGTATATATTTTATCATTTATTTGAAAGGCAGAATCGGCTCCCATATTTACACAAGCTGAATAATCGGCAATAATTTTTCCGTTTTTATCATATATTATTTTGTTACTATTATCTCCACCACTGGCATATATATATTTATTCTGTACAGAAAAGAAAAGCGCATTATCTGCTATTTTTATAGAACTTTCATCATCCGGTGACAACTTATATAATTCGCTAAATTCATTTGAATAATATATAAAATTCTCATCGTTATCCGCCATAAAAGCCTTACCATTTGATGCTATTGATTTACTTTCAAACGTTGTTAAATTTACCTTGACAATTTCATTTATATCATTGATATAGTAATAATTTCCATTCAAAATAGCTCCCCATGGAAATTTGCCAATATTGTAATGACAGTATATAATATTAAAATTCTTGTCCAACAAATAGGCATGTCTATCACCATCTACTTTTATTATATCATCCGACAATACCCTAACATATAAAATAGCCTCACTATCATCAATTGCTAATTCTGATGACATATCAGTTGGAATAGAATTTTTAAAGACCGTTTTTCCTGATTCTTCCTCAACAATAGAACCATACAACCTATTTTCACCTGATACAACTTTACTTTTGTTATAATATTTGTATATTTTACTATTGAAAACAAAATACTCACCAAGTTCAACATATGCTTCACACTTATCATTGTTGTGTGAACAAGCTGAGTTTCTGCAATTCACATTAAGCTTTTTGTCGTTTTTCTTATTAGAATAATTATACGATTCATATATTTGATTCTCACAATCAAAAAAAATATAGTCATCATCATAAATGGCACCCAATCCATTCAACCTTTTTGCTTGACAAAATTTGCCATTTCCAATAAATAATTTATCGTTATCCTTTGTATTGCTATTGTTACATTCTATTATCCCCAATGTAATTATTCCTGCAAACATAATTGATATAACACCAACTAGTATTTTATTTTTCTTCATTTATGTATACCTTTCTGTTAAGAGATTTGCCAGCCGTGATATAATCATCTATACATTCTACAGTTACTACAAACATGACATGTTCTCCTTTTGATAAAGTTTCCGTATTTACTTCCATGTTAATATATTTGTCTTTTCCTTGCCATAAAAAATACTCTTTTTTATCGAATCCAGGAAATAATTTTCCGTCACAAAACAATAATGTTTCATTTTTACCTTCTGTAATATCTGATGTAAAATACTCTCCCACCTCATTAGAATATATAAAATTATGGATATATTTTTCTTGCTCATATATTAATCCTTGTTCTTTTATTTCATCTCTTATTACTTCATCTATACTTTCTATATAATTATACGTTGGTTGAATAATTTCATCACATTCTGAATTATCATATAATGAAACTATTTTTTGAGCACAATATAATATATCGTTTTCATATATGGTTATTTTTTCCTTTTCAGCAAAAGGTATTCCCAACAATACTATATTTTTTGATTTTTCTGACAATCCATCTGGTATAAAATCTATCTTTATTCTTTTTTCTACCCCATTTTGTAACATTATATATTGCATAACTGCAGATTTACTTCCGTCTATAGAATATTGAATCGGTACTCCATCTAATAGCAATACACATAAAATGGAAATAGCTTTATCGTCAATCATTTCATTCTTTATATACATGCTAGCGCCTATTGAAAAAGTGCCACCTTGATATACTAATGGTTCATTCAAAAGTAATCCATACTTTTCCTTTCCTGTTTGCTCGTCTTTTACACATTTATATATATTTGCAATACACGATACCTCTTTTTCTACACTTGCATTGCTATTTTGTACCAAATTCATTTCATCATTAGTATAATTATTAATATTGCCACATGATGATAAAATAGTACTCAGTAATAATATTTTTATAATGCAACGAATTCTCATATTTTCACCTTTTTACCATTCAAAACACGCCATCTCACATTCACAAACTTGCACAATTCTAATGTTTTTTCGCTAGTCAACTAATCATGCTCATATATAAAGGAGAGGATAACACCATTCACTTCCTTTGAAATTAAGAAAATCTGCTTATGGGTTAGCATAACACATCATTTTGCCTTATTTTCGGAGATTCTGAATTGCTACACCTTTTTTATTATAATAAAAAAGGTTCAATTATTATTAAATCAAACCTTTTTAATTATACTACCCTATTATTTATAATATATTGTCTTAGTGCCTTGACCATATGTATCATCTTTAACTTTCAAGCATGAAGAACCTCTAGATGCTGAGAAACCATATGCAGCATCCGCACTAGCTGTAATATGATATGTATTCTGTGCACTTACACTCTTTACTTGATTGTCATTAGAATTGCAGAAATGTACGACTTTTAATGACACACTGTCGAACTTATACATTTCAGGTTGTGATGCATAGCCCGTTATTCTATATAATATTCCTCCATGTGAAGTTTTACCAATACTCATTGACCAATTTTTATTAGACTTTCCTCCTGATGTGTATAAAACGTCAGCATTTGCACTTATAGTTTCTCCAAATATCAGTACTAAACCTAGTATCATTGCTATAATCTTTTTTCTCATTTTTTCTCCTTAATCTAATTCTTTTATAGTCATTTAATAAACGTCTCAACCAATTGATTTCACTTGGTGTTTGTGATTAATTTTCCAAAACATATTCAATTGTCATACTACTTGTTTGTCTTTATTAAGGCATGTCCAAAATCTGATGTTCTATGTCAATTCAGAAACGCTTCTGAATACTGACATTTTTTCTCACATATTATGAAATTTATCCATAAGAAGCAATAAAATCTTTTATCAATTACCTATTAATTCTTTTTCAATTTTTTGGCTTAAAGATTTAGGTTTTTTTACTTCATACATGAAACCTGCACAATTTGTACATGACTTTTTTAAAGCAAAAGTAATCACCAAATTTCGTATTATTCTTTTACTATAATTTTCCTCTGCCATATTTTCTCCTCCCTAGCATAATTTCAATTATTTGTTTGTTCAGAACTAGTGAAAAAACTGATACGTCATGCTTGCATGTAAACAGCAAATTCTTGTTCTAAAGGTAGCTCGAATAGAGCCATTCCACAGATATGATCAAATTTTACTTCGCAGTCTCGTGAAAGCACGAGCATCGTACAGTTTTACAAATATTCACTAGGCGGTTCTGCATATTTATCTTAATCTAAGAATTACACAATTTATTAATTTATACAAGATATTTGGCGCAAACGACATAAAATTGGCTGTGAATAGCTTGCTGATAGCGTTATTACTCATTGTATAAAAAAAGAGCATCTGTTATAATTTACTTACACTAATCAAGGAGTAGAATATATGTTTAACATAATTTGGGAATTTATAATAAATCTATTAGAATCGTTTCTATTTGCTGTAATTTGTAATGCAAAATTTACTAAACGTCAATATCATTATCATACGGCTGAACAAACATTATTCATACTATGTAAATCACTATTAATTACTCTTATGAATATAAGCAAGATATCTACCATTATTTCTTTAACATCTGTACTATTACTTAATATTATTTTCTTAATATTATTTTTTGTTAATCCTATTTTTAATAGTTTTTTTGTCTCTTTTATCTATTGCCTGATACTAATAATTTCAGATGCTTTGACTTTATTAATACCAATAAAGTTTTATAATATAAATCTCTCGCAGGTATTATATTTGGGAAATATGCGAATACTTTTTTCCTTAATATATATATCTATAATTGCCTTGTTTGTAATCATATTTTTGCTTTTTACTCCACAGGTGTTTGTTTTAGGAAAACTTGATAAAATTTCCTATTTCATAATTTCTACTATATGTGTCATATTAGAAGAGAATGTACTTATTATTCTATTAAAACAGTCAATATACACTGAAAACTTTTTCCACTTACTCTTATTTATTTTCGGACTTACACTATTTTTATTTGTATATATTTCCATATATATTTATAGACTTGGAAAAGAAAAAGAAAAAAATGACAGACTTATTCAGAGTATTACAATTAATCAAATGGAAGCTCGACAAAATGAGGAAATAATTAATTCCACCCATAGTCTTAGGGTATTTAAACATGACATCATGAACCATATGAGCATTCTATATAAACTTGTAGAAAACGAAAAAAATTCTGACGCCTTAAAATACATATATCAGATAAATAACTCTATAGAAAGGACATCATATACAATCTCAACTGGAATAATCCCCATTGACTGTATTATGACAGCAAAGCTCTCGAAAGCACTAGATAATAATATTTCTATAAAACATCAGATTCATTTTCCAGCTAATTATAACATTTCAGATATGGATTTGTGTTCATTAATTAGTAATTTACTTGATAATGCAATAGAAGCCAACTGTAAGTTAGACATGACTAAACGTAGACTTCAAATTGAAATTAAACCATATAACAATATGCTACTACTATTTATATCAAATAGTTCAAATGGTATATATCTTTATGGAGGAAATGGCAACCTTTTAACCACAAAAACTTCTAATAAAAACGAACATGGCATCGGAATAAAAAGGATTAATGAGATTGTAAAAAAATATAATGGCATCATAGAATTTGATCCCGGCACTGAGATTTTCTCAGTTTCTATTTTATTTCCTTTAGATAATTGATTGGAGGATAATTAATGATTATTAACATCACAATTCTTGAAGATAATGAAAGTGATTTCATAACACTCTCAGACTCAATAAAAAAATGGGCTGCTAACACAGGGATTTTAATAAATATTATTTGGCTTAATTCATATAAAAAATTTATTAAATCCTTGCCTACTCTAAAATGTGATTTATTCTTTTCTGATATCGAATTAAATTGCAATAACTCATTCACCGGAATTGATGCATGCAAACAGCTCAGAGAAAGCGGTTACACAGGTATTATTATATTTCTTACTGCATTTAAGGAATATGTATTTGATGGTTATGATGTTCAAGCATTCAACTATCTTTTAAAACCAATTAACTATGGCACAATAAATAATTGTCTCGATAAATTTATTCATTTATTTAGTCGAGAATTTTATTATTATCACAAGGGCAACGATATTATTAGCATACCTTACAATGATATAATGTATATAGAAAAAAATGGACATGATGTAATCTTTCATACTACATCAAATGTATTTGTCGAAAGAACTTCTTTAAATGAAATATCAAAGCGACTCCCAGTTTTTTTTATTCGAGCTCACAAATCTTATATTGTTAATATCAATAAAGTTTTATCTCTAAGAATTAATGAACTTTTTTTGCCAAATAACGTTACCATTCCTGTAAGTAGAAGTTATCTCACAAATATAAAGAAAAAATTATTAGAAATTGCGAGTGTGTGAAACTTTTTCTGTAAATAGTTAATAACAGCAAGGTCTTCTATGGTAAAATATAAATCATAGGAGGCCTTTTATTATGGCAAGAAGAGAAAAGAAACCTGTACACAAAGTAGTAATGACAGAAAGAAAGCGAAACATCATTCAGCAGCTTCTTCAGGAGTATGATATTGAAACCGCTGAAGATATCCAGGACGCTCTTAAGGATCTGCTTGGCGGCACCATCAAAGAGATGATGGAAGCAGAAATGGATGATCATCTTGGTTATCAAAAATCCGAACGTTCTGATAGCGATGATTACCGCAATGGATATATAAATCAAAGCGTGTAAACAGCAGCTATGGCAGCATGTATATTGATGTTCCACAGGATTGAAAATCAACATTTGAGCCACAGATTGTAAAGAAACATCAGAAGGATATTTCTGATATCGATCAGAAGATTATTTCCATGTATGCAAAAGGAATGACGACCCAGCAAATATCCGAAACCATCGAAGATATCTACGGTTTTGAAACATCAGAAGGCTTTATTTCAGACGTTACAGATAAAATCCTGCCTCAGATCGAAGACTGGCAAAATTGACCGCTGGATGAGGTATATCCGATCCTCTATATAGATGCCATCCATTATTCCGTACGAGATAATGGAGTAATCAGAAAGTTAGCTGCCTACGTCATTCTTGGCATCAACACAGAAGGGAAAAAAGAGGTTCTTTCAATCACTGTCGGTGATAATGAAAGTTCGAAGTACTGGCTGTCCGTCCTGAATGAGCTGAAGAATCGTGGTGTAAAGGATATCCTGATTATCTGCGCTGACGGTCTTAGTGGCATTAAAGAGGCAATTGCCGCCGCATTTCCAAAAACAGAGTATCAGAGATGTATTGTACATCAGGTAAGAAACACGCTAAAATATGTTCCGGATAAGGACAGGAAAGCGTTCGCTTCTGACCTAAAAACGATTTACCATGCTTCCGATGAAGAGAAGGCTAGAATGGCTCTGGATCGAGTTACTGAAAAATGGACCGCAAAATACCCAAATTCCATGAAACGCTGGTATGATAACTGGGATGCAATAACACCGATTTTTAAGTTCTCACTGGATGTAAGAAAGGTTATTTACACGACCAATGCAATTGAAAGTCTGAATTCTACCTACCGTAAGCTCAATCGTCAGAGAAGCGTATTTCCAAGTGATACAGCGCTCCTGAAAGCCCTGTATCTGGCAACTTTCGAAGCCACTAAAAAATGGACTATGAGCATTCGGAACTGGGGACAGGTCTACGGCGAACTCAGCATTATGTATGAGGGACGACTCCCAGAATAACAGAATCTATATGCATGATGAGAAGGACGTTTTTGACGTCTGCTCTTGACATGCCCGAAATCATGTCGTATATATATAGCAAGAGCTGGAAGCTCCAATTTAGCGCTTCCAGCTCAATCATTATCATAGAAGATTATTATTTACGGACTTTTCTTCATAGCCTCGTTTAGCCTGTCCAAGAAAACGTCCGCACCCTCGTCTCGAAATTGCACGATAGAGGTTTTTATGATCCACAAAATTTCATATTACTTTTCAATAAAATTATCCAGTAACACTGATGAACAAGAAATTCTTCAATATGGTTTTGAATGCCTTATTAACTCAATAATTCCAATATCATTATTTTTACTTTTCGCAATATTACAAAATATATTTTTGGAAACGCTAATGTGGATGACATTATTCCTACTCTTAAGGAATTATATTGGCGGTTACCATGCTTCAACCTCTATTCGTTGTATTGTTTTAAGTACTTTATATGGACTATTCATGATCTTATGTATCAAATATATACATTCCGTCCACCTTTTCATTGAAGTTTTAATTTGCTCAATAATAACCATTTACCATATCATTTTTGGAACAATTCTTAATGATAAAGATCTTGTTATCAACTATAAAAAATATAAACTCTTAAGCCTAATTATTATACTTATAGAATCTATTTTTATAATCGTTTTTAATATGAATAGCTGTAGATTACATTTATGTATATTTATTAGTATGATTTCCGCTGAGCTTCTTCATTATATAGAAAAAATTAAAGTAATTATACGCAAAAAAGCTCGCTGATTATAAATAAAATTCTATATATATTTTTATTTAATTTTATTCTTAAAAAAGTAAATAAACACGAAAAGGAGAGTACGATGTTTTCATCCCCACTAGCCTAACTCACTCTCACATAATCTTTTTTCAACTATTCAAGCCCAAAAGCTGATACACTATGCTTGCATGTGCATGACGTTATTCTTAACATTTTCTTTCATTTTATAATAACGTTTACAATTTACCTGCTCATAAACAAGTGCTCTCTGAATATCTCCCGAAACAGCTTATCGGCACTCCAAAATACATTATCCGGTGTCACGACAGCCTTACATCCGATTGGTTCGATCCCCGCCTTCTTATATTCCGCCAGAAAGATATCCATTTGTGATGAATTAATACCGGAAAAGACCAAAAGCTCCGCCGGAAAATCGGCTCCGCTATACCTTGAACCATCCTTTTTGAATCCGGTTATTCCGGCTATGGCACCGAGCTTCTGTCCGTAATCTGATTTTTCCACCTGTTGCACCGATATTCCAAGAGTTTTGCACAGGGCTTTTATTTTTTCCACTTTTTGTGCTGCTACACTAAATAGCAGTATTTTTTGCGTAGATTTCTGCTGCATTCTTAATATCTCCTACTTCAAGGTTATATGTTACTAAATTATCTCATATTGCATCAGCTCGTATTTCAGTCTGCTTCCCTCCATAATCTCTGGTGGGAGCAGTGCCCTTGCCACAAGCTTCAGATCGTCTGATTCAATATCGCATCTCTTTAGATTTGCATAGTCTCCGTCTATGGACACTACATCGTAATACCAGGTTTCCATGTGTTTTCCTCCTAAATTTCCATATAAGTTTATCGTTTTATTTTAAGGTCATGTATTCTTTAATTATCATTTTCTATTATAAAGCCATTGCATTATAATTTCCTGCCGCATTTGGGACAGAATTCGAAGTCCTCTGTAGTTGTATATCCACAATTGCTGCATCTTTTTATTGTGTTTCCACTTCCATTTTCAAAGCCATAACCATACTGCGGGTTTACACGCTGCAAATGCTGTGGCAATATCTCCACGTCCTCGCCTCTTGCTATCCTGCGTCCTATTTCCGGATCAAGCTCGTAAAGCGCATTACAGCATGTGGTCTGCACATAGTAGTGCCTGTTCCATTTAAAACACGGAATGAAGAACAGTGACAGCACCATGTATGTCATATACACCTGATACCTGCCATACCTGCCACATTCATCGCAGGTAATGACCTGATTGAAGTCAAAGTCCTTCCTGCCGTCCGTTATTCCCATCATAAAAAACATATATGATGCCTCCGTTTATCTGTGCCATAGTCCCCAGAAGTCTCCAAGCGATTCTCTCGTATGAAATCCCCGCTCATCCTCAACCACCGGTATTGATTTGGCATCCATTTTCTCTATATTTACATAAGTACCCTGACTCACCATTGCAAATACCCTGTCTATCTGCTCCTCTGTGCCCTGTATTTCCATAAATACCGAGCCGTCAGGGGCATTTCTCACCCAGCCTGTTGCACCAACGCTTTCTGCCGCGTGCTCTGTTCTGTAGCGGAAACCTACTCCCTGCACCGAGCCGTACACTCTTATCTGCTTTCTGATGATTTTGCTGTCGTAATCACTCATATGCTCTCACTTCCTAAATAAAACTTAGTTTTCCGTCTACAACAGCCCTGCAAACAGCCGCATAATTGACTGCCCCAACCTTCGTCTTGCACTTCTTCCGGTCCTGTACTTCTCCGTCACCTCCGCTGACTCAGCGAAAAGCCTGATAAAATCATCCCTGATTTCATGCACCACTTCACAATCCGCCATAAAACAGCCATTTTCAAAATGGTGATAAAGGCTTCTGTAGTCAAGATTTATGGTACCGCAGGTTGCCATTATATCGTCTGCCACACTCATCTTTGCATGGCAAAAGCCCGGTGTCCACTCAAAAATCCTCACACCATGCTTCACAAGCTGGTTGTAGAAGGAGCGTGTCACGCTGTATATTGGTTTCTTATCGGGTATGCCCGGCGTGATAATGCGCACGTCAACTCCACGCTTGGCGGCAAGTGTCAGCGCATGGCTCATCTCATCGGTAATGATAAGGTAAGGAGTGATAAACCAGCAATAACGCTGTGCCTTGTTTGCCATGCTGATATAGACATCCTCCCCCACCTGCTCGTTATCTAGAGGGCTGTCTGCATATGGCTGGATAAATCCACTCTGTTTTGCCTCATAATCATAGTGCAGCAGATATTGCGATACATCCACCTCGCGCGGCACCTTGCGCTCTGATGCATTCCACATCTCGAGAAATGCGATGGTAAACGACTTGACAGCATCTCCCTCGAGCCTGATTCCCGTATCCTTCCAGATTCCGTATGGGTGTGTCACGTTGAAGTACTCATTTGCCAGATTATAGCCGCCGGTATATGCGATTTTTCCATCAATTACCGTGATTTTTCTATGGTCACGATTGTTTAAAAACATGTTAAAGGCAGGTGCAACCGGGTTGAACACCCTGCATTTGATGCCAAGCTTCTCCATCTTTTCCGAGAAATCCCTGTCTATGAAAAAGATTGAACCCATATCATCATAAAACACCCTTACCTCGACTCCTGCCTGCACGCGCTCCGTGAGCACCTTCTGGATACGGTGCCACGATTCCTTGTCCTCTATGGCGTGATACTCCATGAAAATAAATTTCTTTGCCTTTGATAAATCGCTAAGCTGCGCTTCGAGTCCCTTTGACGCCTGATCATAATATGTCACATCCGTGTTCTGATATACCGGATATAGTGCATTTTTTGCCAGATATGTTGAAATTCCCGCTGCCTGCGGCACCTTTTCATACATATCGGATAGTATGTCTGCATTTTCCGGCAGACATGGAAGAAGCATGGAATCCACCTCTTCAAACCGTGCACGCATCTTATTCGGTGCGCCGTTTAGTCCGACTAACAGGTAAAGCGACACTCCCATTATCGGAAATGCCAGTATCAGTATAATCCATGGTGTAGTCATGGACGCGGTCTGCTCACGATTGTACAGTCCGAGCACAAGTATGATCGCCAGGACGCTTGTGGTCGTATTTATTGCTGCCGCATATTCATTTAGCCTTGTAAACATATAGACCATGAAAACTGCCTGCAATAATATCGCAAGCGCTGAAAAACCCATTCTCTTTAAACCATTCTGTGTTTTTTTAGTTCCCTCGTAGGTTTTTTCCTTCATCTATTATGCCTCCATTATCTTACTGTCTGTAATACCAAACCTCTCCATACATTTTTAGCCACCTTCTTATTTAAGAAGCCATTCAATTTCATCTTTATAAGGAGGAATAGTCTTCTTCGCAGAGCCCTCCTCACAAAGCCATGGTGTTTCCAGAATCTTTGGTACATTTGCAAAGGTCTCATCATGCACCAGGCGGTGCAGTGTATCATAGCCGATGGTTCCCTTGCCTATATTTGCATGCCTGTCCTTGTGTGCTCCGAGAGGATTTAAGCTGTCATTCACATGAAATACCGCTATCTGCTCAAGCCCTATCACCCTGTCAAACTCTGCAAAAACATCATCATAATGGTTCACAATATCGTATCCTGCATCATTTACATGGCACGTATCGAAGCAGACACGCAGCCTTTCTTTCCTGTCCACTCCATCATAGATTGCCTTAAGCTCCTCAAAGGAACGGCCTATTTCACTGCCCTTTCCTGCCATCGTCTCAAGTGCGATAAACACATCGTCATCATTCTGATTGAGCACTGTGTTAAGTCCCTTTACAATCTGTGCGATTCCAGCCTGCTCACCGGCATTTACATGACTTCCCGGATGAAGCACCAGTATGCGGCTCTTCATTGCCGCAGTCCTTACTATCTCCTTTTCCAAAAACTCCACTGCCAGCTCGTATGTCTCAGGCTTTACGGTGTTTGCCAGATTTATGATGTATGGCGCGTGGACCACTATCTCATTTATCCCATGCTCATGTGCATATTCCCAGCCTGCGTCTATGTTGAGCTCAAAGATTTCCTTTCTTCTCGTGTTCTGTGGTGCCCCGGTGTAGAGCATAAACACATTCGCGCCATATGACGCTGCTTCCCTGGCTGATGCCAGAAACATATCTTTTCCTGCCATGCCTACGTGACAGCCTAATTTTATATCACTCATATTTTTCCTCTGTTTCATTGAATCTATATATCTATTATTTCTACTATAACACTACATCCCTGATAACTCTATCTAAATATTCTAAATTTTTACTAAACATGGTAAAAGCCATTGACATAGTATCAAAAACTACATATACTATTCTTTGCAACCACATATATTAATGGAATATAATTGCAATGTATGTGATGCATAACTACAGTTAACCAATTATTATAGAAATACGAGGGTAAATATGTTTGAAATAATTGTTGACTCTGCGGCAAACATTCCTGCAGAGCTATGTAAAAAATATAAAATCAAGGTGCTATCATTTGTAAACCTTGTCAACGGAAAGGAAATGACCTGCTTTGAGCCTGACCTCACACCGGAACAGGAGCGGGCAAAGGGAAAGGAATACTATGATGCGATAAGAGAAGGTGCCGAGGTAAAGACCGGACTTATCAGCAGTGGAATCTTTGAGGATACCTTCAGGGAAATCATTGAGGCCGACAAGGATATCCTGTATTTCTCCCTCAGTAAAAACATAAGCGGCAACTACAACTCAGCCCGTGTCGCAGCCGATGCTGTCCTTGATGATTGCAATAACGGCAGGAAAATCCGCCTGGTGGATTCATTAAATGCTTCCCTCGGACAGGGGCTTCTCGCAATATACGCCAGCGAAATGCGTGAAAAGGGCATGAGCTTTGATGAGGTGGCTGACACGATAGAGACCTATCCTGCCAGATTAAACGGTGTATTTACAGTGGGTAATTTAAAGTATCTTGCCAGAACCGGCAGATTAAGCGGAACCACCGCTTTGGTTGGCAACATGCTAAGTATCAAGCCTATCCTAAGGGGCAGCAAGGACGGATATATTGTACAGTTCAGAAAATGTCGTGGCCGAAAAGCCGTATTAAATGAGCTTGTCAATCTGTTATGCGACAACATTACAGACCCTGAAAATCAGATTATCGGAGTGGCACATGCTGACGCATATGAGGATTCGCTCTATGTGATTGAACAGATTAAAAAGCGCATAAAGGTGCGCGATGTAATAAATACCACCTATGATTTCTGCACCGGAAGCCATGTTGGTCCGGAAGCTTTAGCAGTATTTTTCATGGGAAAGGACAGAGAATTGGGAGCCTGATATCAGGCTCCCATTAATATTCTGGTTCAAATACTAAGCTGCAGCTTTCTCGTCTTTTGACTTCTCACAGAGCTTCTTCACACCCTGAATTGCAACAAGTACACCAAGGATGAGCAGTAATACTGCGAATATAAGCTGTAATGAATTTCCAAGGTCAAGTCCTACAGAGAATAATGCCTTTGTAAGCTTGTAGATTGTCATGCCAAGTGCAGTAAATGTAACTGCCATCATGAATACCATTGGAATCCAGAGCATGCAGCCCTGACGCTTTGTCTTCTTTAAGAATACTGCGCAGGCAACAAGTGCAAGTACTGATAAGAGCTGGTTAGCTGAACCAAACAGTGGCCAGATCTCTGCATAGCCTACCTTTGTAAGCATATATGCAAGTACCAGTGTGATGATTGTTGCAAAGTATTTGTTTGTCATCAGCTTGACAAATGGGCTCATATTGTCATCATCTGTGTCTGAATCAAGCCAGAACTCCTGGAATGACAGACGTCCGACTCTGGCTACTGAATCAAGTGATGTCAGAGCGAAGGCTGATACGGCAAGATTAATCAGTGTGAACACAAGTGAGTGTGGTAAACCGATTACTGTCAGGAAGTTTGCGATAGCTCCTGCGAAAATCTGTGGCTGTGTTGTAAGTCCCTGAGCTGCTGCCTCTCCCTTACCAAATGATGCTACTGCGATAAGAGCAAGGATTGCAAGCATACTCTCCATAAGCATGGCACCGAATGAAACAGGAAGCATGTTCTTCTCATTCTTAATCTGCTTAGAAGCAGTACCTGATGATACAAGTGAATGGAAACCTGAAACTGCACCACAGGCGATTGTTACGAATAAGATTGGGAACAGATACTGTGGATTTCCGTTTGCATCAGGGATTGCAAATGCTGTGAAAGCCTCAAGGTTACAAGCAGGATTTGCAACAAATACACCGATTACCGCACCTACAATCATGAAAATTAACAGGTAGCTGTTAAGGTAATCACGTGGCTGAAGCAGTGCCCATACAGGTGTAACACTGGCTATAAGTATATATGCAAATATAATTATGTGCCATACGCTAAGGTTTAAATACATAGGGAAATTAAGTCCCAGTGCTATAGCTACAATAAGTAATGCGATTGCAACAAGTGTGTTAATCCATTTGTTGAACTTAGAGTATTTAAGGAATAATCCAAGTGCAACTGCCTCTATGATGAAAAGCATTGATGTAGTTGCAACTGCTCCGTTGGCTACAACCTTTGTAACCTCGCCTGCTTTATCAGCGGCAAAGCCATTGAAGGTTCCGGCTACGACATCTGCGAAGGCTGCAACAACAAGTATACAGAACAGCCAGCAGAATAACAGGAATAATTTCTTTCCTAATTTACCGATGTACTCCTCGATGATGTAACCGATTGTACGGCCCTTGTTCTTAACTGAAGCGTACATAGATGCAAAATCCTGAACAGCTCCAAAGAATACACCACCAATTAATATCCAAAGCAGAACCGGAAGCCATCCGAAAATAGCTGCCTGAATTGGTCCGTTGATTGGGCCTGCACCTGCGATAGATGCAAACTGATGTCCGAATACTACGTTGGTATCGGCCGGTACATAGTCCACTCCGTCCTCCATCTCGTAGGCAGGAGTCTTGGCATTTGGATCAATGCCCCATTTGTTTTGCAGATAACGGCCATATAATAAGTATGCTCCACCGAGCACAACAATGGCTATTACCATCATTAAGATTCCACTCATATTATTACCTCTTTCTTTTTTTATTTTAATTTTATTTGTATATTATGTTTACTCTTTTTTTTACAAATTTCAATAAATATTTTATACATAATTTATTTTTCATTTTTGTAATTTTTGTTTAATTTACCAATCGGTTATAATAGGTATTCATTCTCTTTATGCTGTCTTTGTCTCAGCGGCTTCTTCTGCCTTTTTAGCAGCCATCTTGTCCTTTAATGCAAAGGCTCCGGCAAGCAGTGTTCCTGAGATTGAATGCCATGTACATGACACTGCACAGATGATGGCTGATTCAGGTGTTGAAGCAAACTGTGCTGTAGTTGTGGCGAGGTTTGTGGCAAGACCGGCATTCTGCATACCAACCTCGATAGAGATGGTTCTCTTCTTGGCTGTGTTCATGCCTACCAGCTTTCCTGCACCGTATCCGAGCAGATATCCAAGTCCGTTATGTAACAGAACTGCCGCAAAAATTACCACTCCCGATGTAAAGAACTTTGAGCCCTGTGATGATACAACACCACCTACAACGAATGCCAGACCAAGCACCGCAATACCCGGCATGACCTTCTGAGCCTCGGCAAATGCCTTTTTCTTTCCAAGCAGGTAGTTGAGTAAAAATCCAACCGCTACAGGAAAGATTACAGTCTCAATGATTGACACAAACATCGGAAGTGCCTTGATTGAGACATGTGTTCCGCTTGCAAGCAATGATACCAGAAGCGGTGTCATAAATGGTGAGAGCAATGTGGAAACTGTTGTCATACCAACTGAGAATGCCACATCACCACCGCAGAGGTATGACATAATGTTTGAAGAAACACCACCGGGACAGCAGCCTACGAGGATAAGTCCAAGTGCGATTCCGTCAGGCAGATTCAATGCCTTTGAGATACCAAATGCAAGAAACGGCATGATAAGATACTGTGCGATTGCACCTACACATATATCAAATGGTCTCTGTGCAAGTATCTTAAAATCCTGTGTTGTAAGTGTAAGTCCCATACTAAACATGATGATTCCGATAATGATTGACTGACATGTGAACTTGTTGGATACCGGATCCACAAACAGCATCTGATTTACCCAGGCCATCAGATTCGGAACCAGAAATGTGACTACGGCGATTGCTATGACAACTATCGATGTGTAGTCTGATAAAAATTTACTTACTTTTTGTAATGCTTTCATTGTAAGCCTCCTTAACATTTTTCTGCTCACTAAAACTCTTTTATGGAATTAAAAAATCCCTTTCCAGATTGACATAATCTGAAAAGGGACGAAATAATCCGCGTTACCACCCTGATTCCACAGTGTATTACTGTGACACTCTGCATACCAGCATATGCTTTCCATATAACGGTGGACACCGGCGAGGTTTACAGACACACTTAATGCTTTCAGCCCGCTTCTTAGAGAGGATATTCCAATCTGACCATTGCCTGTTCGCACCGCCCACAGGCTCTCTGAAAATAAATACAAATCGGACCTTGTTCTCATCAACGAATTTTGGTGAACATATTTATTTAAATCTTGTTTTGTATTATAGCCCTCTGACACTATATGTCAAGAGAATGATACAAATTTGTACTATAACATTTATTTATAGTTTTTATTCATGTGCTTTATTCTTATTATTTATTCGTAATCTTTGTTGTTATACTCATCATTCCATGACTGCTGTTGTGATGTACCGTAGGAATTTTGAGCATCCCCGCCCTGAGCTGCGCCATACGGATTCTGACCATACTGCTGATTTGTGCCATTTCCGTACATGTTCTGGCCGTACTGCTGATTTGCCCCGTTTCCGTACATGTTCTGGCCGTACTGCTGATTTGCTCCGTTTCCGTACATGTTCTGGCTGTACTGCTGGTTTGCTCCGTTTCCGTACATGTTCTGGCCGTACTGCTGGCTCGATCCGTTTCCGTACATATTCTGGCCGTACTGCTGGTTTGCTCCGTTTCCATACATGTTCTGACCGTACTGCTGACCATATCCGTTTGAACCGTATGGATTATAGTAGTTATTATTACTATTGTATCCATCTCCCACATAAACAATGTTTTTGTTGAAGGCAATAATACAGACAAAAATCACATTGAGGAATATCAATCCACAGGCAAATCCTGCGCCCTTGCCAAACGCATGTGCCAGTCCGATACAGCAGAGGATATTTATAACCAATGCCGCAATCATTCCTGCAATAATCAGAATAAGCGCAAATATCAGCATGCCCATGTGAGCTCCGATGCGATTTCCGGCATATCCATAGGTAGAATCATAATACGACCCCATATAACTGGATGTCATAACGGAAAGTCCTGAGGCAATAATCTCATACATCAATAAAATACATCCTGCTATACTTGCGATACTTGCCACAAGATATCCCCAGAACAGCTTCTGTTTCCCTGCAATCCTGAATTTTACATATGAGCTGTAAAACGGTACAATAGCCGCCCAGCCGTGCTCTCCTGCCTTTGCATACATAATCCATGATGCAACAATTGTCAGTACCATAACTGCCAGATTGATAAACGACTTAAAGCCGTCAATCATACTCATAATGGTATAATATGTGCTATATGTGCTCATTTTTTCTCCCTTTCATAACCAAAGTTTGTTTGTTATTCAAAGTATACATCACCACAGGTCAGAGTGCAATATTTAAAAAGCTTCATTTCGAGATTCTAACAATATTCCTTTATATATTCACCAAAATACGGAAGTGCAAGCGAGATATAGCCCTGTCTGGTATTTAATATACCTCTTTTTATAAGACGATCCCTGTACATAGAGTAGCTTCCTGACTTCTCTCCCATAAGCTTAAGCACTTCTTCACGCTTGTATTCTTCCTTTTCTGTCAAAAGAGCTGCAAGAAACCTGTCCATTTCAGTCATCTCTTCCCATATTTTTTCATAAGAATATGCAAACAATTCAGCCTTGAGTCCTGGTAAAATATCTTCCAGTGACTCATCCTCTTTCTTCTTAAAATACAACACGCCCAATTCCTGAAATGCATATGCGTATCCTTTTGTAATTTTCGCCATTTCACGAGCCTCATTACTGTCAATATCCAGCTTACTCTTATACATTTCAGTCATTCGTATCATATTAAGAGGCTCCGTTTTAACTGTTGCCGCTCTTCTGAAAAATGTAAGATTTTTGACATTGCTCAATTCCTGTATATTTTCATACAAGCCTGTACACACAAAATAAACCGGATACCCTGCTCTGAGCCATCTGCCATATTCAGACGCAAATTTTATCATCTCTTCGGACTTTGAAACCTCATCTATTCCTATAAGTATCTTCTTCCCCTTTTTCTGTGCAGCCTGTATCATTGTCTCAACTTCTACACCGATATCAAAGAAATTATTATTGTTTTCTGCCGTATAACCGATTCCACCACCTGTTCCCATCACTGTTGCAGAGAGGTTTATCCCTGTTGTTTTCTTATCCTGTGAACCAAAACCGGCCTTTACAAGCATTGCCGCTATCTGTCCCAGTATATCTCTTGCAGGATTTACATCAAAAACAAGCCAGTTTATATATCTGCTTTCATTGGTTCTTAATTCTTCCTCCACCTTTGCAAGTATAACGGTTTTACCGGAGCCTCTGACACCGGTTATCTTATATACCGACTCCGACGGATTATCGTAAATAAAGTTTTCCAGTATCTCCTCTGTTTTCTCTGTATGGATATATGTGTATTCCGGAGTCTTACTGAAGGTTGTAGTAAATGGATTCTGCATAAATTCACCTCAATATATTATGATATGATATTCAAAAATCTTTATACTTTTTTATACTTTCTATAACTCTTTATAGATTTTTATACCTTTTTATACTTTTTCTATTATTTTATACTTTTTTATACTTTTTTGCAATAGCTTTTCTGACCCGGATATACCATTAAAGTAATCACTGCTTTTTGCACCCTTGACAAATCCCTTCTTAAACAGCTATAATATCGTCAATTGAAGCATAATTACATTTCAACAGGCTTTGATGGGAACAAGTACATTTCTGCAATACTTACAGAGAGCTGCCGGCAGGTGAGAGGCGCAAGGAAAACAGATCTGGAATACATCCCGGAGCTTTGCACCGAACGTCATACCGGATGGTTAAGTATCACCGGTTCGATTAATAAGCTGCAACGTATTGGCACACGTTATAGTGCCGGAGTGTTAGCAGAATCGGCTATTTTCACTATATATAATATGTCGAATAATGTGTGACAACTCACGGAGGCATTCCTGTGCGAGCAGGATGCAAATTAAGGTGGTAACGCGAGAAATCCCCCTCGTCCTTAAATGGATGAGGGGGATATTTTATTTTTCAGAATACAAATTCAATCTATCAGGAGGAAAATCATGACAATTTATGACGAATTAGTTGCCCGCGGTCTTATCGCGCAGGTAACAGACGAAAAAGAAATCAAGGAGCTTATAAACAATGGAAAGGCTACCTTCTACATCGGCTTTGATCCTACAGCAGACAGCCTTCACGTTGGTCATTTCATGGCTCTTTGCCTTATGAAGAGACTTCAGATGGCCGGAAACAAGCCTATCGTACTTATCGGTGGAGGTACCGCACAGATTGGTGATCCATCAGGACGTACAGATATGCGCCAGATGATGACAACAGAGACTATCAACCACAACGTAGAGTGCTTCAAGAAACAGATGAGCCGCTTCATCGACTTTGGCGAGGGAAAAGCTATCATGGTAAACAACGCTGACTGGCTGATGGACTTAAACTACGTGGATGTGCTCCGCGAGGTTGGTGCTCATTTCTCAGTAAACCGTATGCTTACAGCTGAGTGCTACAAGCAGCGTATGGAAAAGGGTCTTTCCTTCCTTGAGTTTAACTACATGATCATGCAGAGCTACGATTTCTACACACTTTTCCAGAAATACGGCTGCAACATGGAGTTCGGTGGAGATGACCAGTGGAGCAACATGCTCGGTGGAACAGAGCTCATCAGACGTAAGCTTGGAAAAGACGCATACGCTATGACAATCAATCTGCTCCTAAACTCTGAGGGCAAGAAGATGGGCAAGACACAGTCCGGTGCAGTATGGCTCGATCCTAACAAGACTACACCATTCGAGTTCTTCCAGTACTGGAGAAACGTTTCTGATGCCGATGTTCTTAAGTGTATCAGAATGCTCACCTTCCTTCCTCTCGAGGAGATTGACAAGATGGAAAGCTGGGAGGGCGCACAGCTCAATGAAGCTAAAGAAATCCTGGCATTCGAGCTTACAAAGCTTGTTCACGGTGAGGAGGAAGCCACAAAGGCTAAAGAGGCAAGCCATGCTCTTTTCGCAGGCGGAGCCAACAACGCAAATATGCCTACAGTTACCGTCACAGCAGAGGACTTCCCTGACGGAGAGCTTGATATCATCTCTGTTTTAGTAAAAGCAGGACTTTGCGATTCAAGAGGAGACGGCCGCAGAAATATCCAGCAGGGCGGTGTTTCAGTTGCAGATGAGAAGGTAACTGATATCTCAACAAAATACACTCTCGACGATTTCAAGGGCGAGGGTCTTATCATCAGACGTGGTAAAAAGAAATTTGCCAAGGTTGTAGCTGAATAGACAGAGAATCCCCGGTAGTAACTACCGGGGATTTTTACTTTCAGCCATATTCTATTTTGAAAATTCATATGGCACAAATTTACTGCTGCATGTAACTGTATACTCCGTTTCTCCCGAAACAGTTTTTTGTTCTGTGCCAATACCCTCTCCACAAATCCAGTATGAACCATCATTTTTTTCTATTACGGTATTCATCATTTCGGCAGGATATTCCCCATCAAACCCGGCAAGGCTGTACTTGTCCGAATTATATTGTAATCTGCCTGTCCATACCATTATTACATCAGATGCAACCTTAGTCGGTGTCTTTACGACAAGACTGTCTGCTATTCCACAGTTGTCAGCCGGATTGTATCCCCAGGTCCATACTGTTCCATCATTTAACAGTGCCGCATGAAATGTACCACCTGTTACCAAAACAGCATTATCAAGGATTTTTTCAGGCTTCTTTATAAATGACACCGCATAATTCTCAAATGTCATGCTCTCATATGTAGTGCCCCAGGACCATACAGAACCATCATTTTTGATAGCAATAATGTCAAACTTACCGCACCTTGCATATCTCACATCTTCCATGATAAGACATGGTGTATCCACATAATAATTATTATCAAAAAGCTTCGCTGTCTTATCATAGCCATATTTCTTACTGAATTCCTCAGTACCTTTTCCTGCATGTCCAAATGCATATAGCTTATTATCCTTTGTAAGATAAATCGCAAAACCCTCTCTGGAATAATCTACATGCACAACATTTTCTGCAATTTTTACCTTTTCATTATGTACATCATAGTCACGCGTTCCCTGTGCAAGCTGTCCCCATTCATTATTCCCACAGCCCCACAAAACGTCATTTTCATCTATGCTGTACAGATTTCCCGGATCACCCGTATTCGTAATATAATGATCTGCAATATTGATAGATATATCCTTAAGTTTTTCTGTCTGATTTTGCTCGGTCTCAGCAACGACCTTATTATTTACATCCGGACTATCTTTAATATTACTTTTAAAATACATAACACAACTGATTGCAGCAATACATATAACCACAAACAAACTAACTAAAATTTTCTGGATATATTTGTTCTTCAGCATGAAATTCTCCCTTCTTATTAACGTTGAGATAATTCTAAGTTCGCAAACTCCACTTCAAGTGATGGTTTAATTTTAGCCCTCCAAAGGGCATACATTACTGCTTCGCCCAAATCTTAAATTGATATTATTTATCTCTTATTGCTTTTAAGAACATCCTCAAGCGCATCAAATGCCTTTTTCGCAAAATTAATTTTAGTATCGGATATTAATTTACCATTTTCTGATATTTTTATTTCTGCTATAATCAGATCGTTATCCTCGGTTTTTTCTGTACCACCACCTATATTCGTCCATACAATATCTATATCACTTGAATCCACATTACCTTGTGTTTCTACCTCATACCGTACTCCATCAAAAAAAGCTGCTTCCGATTCTGCACTTACAATTAGCGCATTATGAAGCTGATATACCACTACCGAATTATACCCTTCACTCGAACTAGCTAATACTACCTCATCGTCCATCGAATTCTGAGCATCTTTTTCAGTATCATATGTATTTTTGTGTTCTAAAAAGAAGATTACACCACAAAAAATAGTCATGGCCATCACTATTGAAATAATTACTCTTTTTTTCATCAAATTTTCACTTTCTAAATATAATTCTGCATCAAATTGATTATCATTGCTATCATTTATTGTGAATGTAAAATCAATTTCAACCAAAATGCTAGTTTCAATATCATAATCGTCTGTAACTATGTCTCAAAAACTCACATATACTGATATTTTAATCTATTTATGTGTTAAATACTGACACTTTATTATAATATTACCAGATTTAACAGAAAGTGCAATATTTTTTAGTACATCACAGAAGATGGATATGCTCCTATCATGGCATACATTGGAACAGAAAGATTGGTTGATGGCATAGTAGGCAAAGCTTGGTGCTGAAATCCCTAAAACTTCTAAAACAGCACCCAACCTCAGCCCAAAATCCGGAAAAATTCTGGGAAAAAGTAGCTGAAACTGCAGAAATTCCCAAAACAGCACCCTAATCCAGCCCAAAATCCGGAAAAATTCCGAAAAAAAGTAGCTGAAATAGCAGAAATCCACAAAACAGCTCCCAACCCCAACCTGTTTTTTATATTTACATCGTGTTATCAAACAAATGGAGACCATAAGCTCCACTTTTTCCCAATCTTCTCTTGACTTCTCATTAATAAGTGAATATAATTTACCTAATTGATGCATCAACGCTTTAAAGCGCTGATAAAAGGAGGAATTATCATGAAAAAGAGATCTAAAATTTTAGCTTCACTTGTTCTTGCCGGAACAATGGTTCTTGGACTTGCCGGATGTGGAGATTCCGGTTCAGCAAACGGTGGCACACAGTCAGATAAGAAATCCGGTGCCAAATATCAGGTAGGTATCTGCCAGCTCGTACAGCACGAGGCTCTCGATGCCGCTACAAAGGGCTTTAAGGACGCATTAAAGGACAAGCTCGGAGACGAGGTATCCTTTGACGAGCAGAATGCCGCAGGAGATGCTTCTACATGCTCTACAATCTGCACCACGTTCGTCACAAACGACTACGACCTTATCCTTGGAAATGCCACAGCAGCTCTTCAGGCCGCTTCAGCAGCCACAGACTCTATTCCGATTCTTGGAACATCTATCACAGACTACGCTACAGCTCTTGATATGTCAGACTGGTCAGGCACTACAGGAAAGAATATTTCAGGTACTACAGACCTCGCTCCACTCGATGAGCAGGCTAAATGCATCAAGGAGCTCTTCCCGGATGCAAAGAACATCGGTATCATCTACTGCTCATCTGAGCCAAACAGTATCTACCAGTCAACAACTATTACCAAATACCTTGAGGACGAGGGATACACTGTAAAAGAGTACACCTTCTCTGATTCAAATGATGTTGCTGCAGTAACACAGAGCGCATGTGATGCATCTGATGCAATCTACATCCCAACTGACAACACTGCTGCTTCATGTACAGAGGCTATCAACAATGTAGCTTCACAGGCTAAGAAACCTATCTTCGCTGGCGAGGAAGGAATCGCTAAGGGCTGTGGTGTGGCAACACTTTCTATCAGCTACTATGACCTTGGATACACAACAGGTGAGATGGCTTACGATATCCTTGTAAATGGTACAGACATCAAAACTATGGAGGTTAAGAGCGCTCCTAAGTTCACTAAGGAGTACCTTCCGGACCGCGCCAAAGAGCTTGGAATCACAGTTCCTGACGGCTATGAGGAAATCTCAGCTGAATAAACAGCTGCACTATGGAGGTATTTAATAAAATGATTCTAATGAATTATTTTGCAACCTTAAATCCGGTTGCATTCACCAATGCCCTTCCGGGCAATATAGCCCAGGGTCTGATATGGGGTATCATGGCACTCGGCGTTTATATCACTTTCAGACTGCTGGACTTCGCCGATCTGACGGTTGATGGCTCATTTGCAACAGGTGGTGCCGTAACCGTTATGATGACGATTAACGGCTACAATATCTGGGTTTCACTGCTTTGCGCATGTATTGCCGGTCTGCTCGCAGGACTTTGCACAGGTCTTTTACATACAAAGCTCGGCATTCCTCCGATTCTGGCAGGAATCCTTACACAGATAGCTCTCTACTCTATCAACTTAAATATCATGCAGCGCCACGCCAACCAGGCACTTAGCGCAGATAAATATAATCTGGTGCTTTCATCACGTAATCTGACACATGCGATAATTGTCGGCGTGATTTTCTCGGTTGTAATTATCGCGGTGCTTTACTGGTATTTCGGAACAGAGCAGGGCTCTGCTATCCGTGCCACTGGCTGCAACCCTGCAATGAGCAAGGCTCAGGGTATCAACATCGACAACATGAAGCTCATCGGTCTTGCGCTTTCAAATGCAATTGTAGCGCTCTCAGGCGGCCTGCTTTCACAGTACTCAGGCTTTTCCGATGTAAACATGGGCCGTGGTGGAATCGTCATCGGTCTTGCCGCCGTTATCATCGGTGAGGTGCTCGGCGATGCAATCCTCGGAAAGCACATGAATTTCATGGGAAAGCTTATCTTTGTCATATTTGGTGGAATTGTTTACTACATTGTAATCGGAATTGTTCTGTGGCTGCAGATGCCAAGTGATGACTTAAAGCTCTTCACTGCAATCATCGTGGCAATTTTCCTTGCAGTGCCTTACCTGAAGGGCAAGAGCAAGGCCTCCTTCAAAAAGGCAGGCAAGCGCTCTGCCGCAGCACTTAACGCAAAGGAGGGCAAATAAATGCTAGAGATTAGAAACGTACATAAAACCTTCAATCCGGGCACAATCAATGAAAAGCATGCCCTTAATGGTGTAAACTTAAAGCTTGAGGAGGGCGATTTCGTCACTGTTATCGGTGGAAACGGTGCCGGAAAATCGACCATGCTCAATGCCGTTGCAGGCACATGGCCTGTGGACGATGGTTCAATTCTCATCGATGGAGTGGATGTCACAGGACTTCCTGAGTTCAAGCGTGCATCATTTCTGGGACGTGTGTTCCAGGATCCAATGACAGGAACTACCGCAACCATGCAGATTGATGAAAACCTCGCACTTGCAGCACGCCGTGGAAAGCGCCGTGGTCTTGGCTGGGGCATCACAAAGGCTGAAAAGGAGCGTTTCCACGAGCTTTTAAAGGAGCTTGACCTGGGACTCGAGGATCGAATGACCTCAAAGGTTGGTCTGCTCTCAGGTGGACAGCGTCAGGCTGTTACACTGCTCATGGCTTCACTCCAGAAGCCGAAGGTGCTGCTTTTGGATGAGCACACCGCAGCTCTCGACCCAAAGACAGCCTCAAAGGTGCTCGCTCTCACAGACAAAATCATCAAGGAGAACAGCCTGACAGCCATGATGGTCACACACAACATGCGTGATGCCATCGCTCACGGCAACAGACTCATCATGATGAATAACGGACAGGTTGTCCTTAATATCTCAGGCGAGGAAAAGAAAAACCTCACTGTGGAGGATCTGCTCATGAAGTTTGAGGAGGTTTCCGGCGAGGAATTTGCTTCTGATAAGGCTTTGCTTGGATAGACATATCTATATAATAATAACAAAAATTTGCAGCTCAATACACGAGCTGCAATTTTTGTTATATACTTTTTATATGAGTTCTCCCACCGGCTTAATCATATCAGCCTTGATAAAACCCTTTATGATCAGATACTGCTCTATCGTCTTCACACAGTTTTCCACACCGACACGCTCACTGTTTAGTGTCAGGTCGTAGTTCACCGGATTGGTCCAGTAGTTTCCGTGTGTATAGTACTTGTAATAATCTGCCCTGAACTTATCTGTTCTCTCAATCGTGGCATTTGCCACCTCCGGTGTCACACCCATATTGGCTATGGTACGCTCCACACAGAATGCACGCGGTGCCTCAATGTATATGCTCACCACATTTGGGCGGTTCTTTAATACATAGTCGGCACATTTTCCTACTATGACGCAGGATTCCTTGTCTGCAAGCTCGTTGATAATCTGGCTCTGATACTCAAAGAGTCTGTCATCTGATTTGAACTTCTCATTTCTTGATATATATCCCTTTGCTCTTGGAAGACCTCGCAAAAAGCTCGTAAATCCGCCCTCTTCACGCAGCTTCTCATTTACCTCCTGAAACACATTCTCGTCAAGTCCGCTCAGCTGGCTTGCAAGAGTCAGAATACGGTTCTCATAACAGTGTATTCCAAGCTCTTTTGCCAGCTGTGATGCTATTGCTTTTCCGCCTGTTCCAAATCCTCTGGCAAAGGTTACTACAAAATTATCCATTTATCATTTCCTCCTTCTGAATGCCAACCATATCTAGCCTGCCAGATATCTGCTTAAAAATTCTCTTGTTCTTGGATTCTTAGGATTTGTAAACAGCTCTGACGGTGCTGCATCCTCTGCCACATATCCTGAGTCCATGAAAATAGTTCTTGTAGAAACATCTCTGGCAAATGCCATCTCATGTGTGACAATTATCATCGTAAGTCCTGTCCTCGCGAGGTCCTTCATGACATTTAACACCTCTCCGACCATCTCAGGGTCAAGCGCCGAGGTCGGCTCATCAAACAAAAGCACCTCCGGGTTCATACAGAGTGACCTGGCAATGGCAACTCGCTGCTTCTGTCCTCCTGATAGCTGCGATGGCTTTGCATTGATATAAGGAGCCATGCCGACTGCCTTCAGATGCGTGATTGCCCTGTCAAAGGCCTCCTGCTTTGGCAGATGAAGCACCCTTCTTGTACAAAGCATACAGTTCTGGAGCACTGTCATATTGTTGAACAAATTGAAGGACTGGAACACCATTCCCACCTTTGAACGGTAATCATTGATATCCCTTTGTACATTTCTGACTTCTTTATCGTGATATAAAATCTTTCCTGAGGTCTGTTTCTCAAGCTTGTTGATGCACCTAAGCAGTGTGGATTTTCCCGAACCTGAGGAGCCCACAATACAGATGACCTCGCCGGAATGCACATCAATATCAATCTTTCTAAGTACCTCATGATCACCAAATGATTTGCTTAAATCCTTAATTGAAATTACTGTCTCACTCATATTGTGCCTCCTATTCATTGTCCATGTACTCAACTGCGAGTGCATAGTCTGTCTTGCCCTGCAGCTTCTTTTCAATCAGCTTGAAGAGCTTATCAAATACAAAGCAAAGTACAAAGTAAATTACCGCGATGACCAGATATGACTCAAAGTACTTGTAGTAGTTTCCACCGACTGTCTTGGCAGCCATGAAAAGCTCCTGCACAGCGATAACATTGAGCACTGATGTCATCTTCAGATTTAAAAGGAATGTATTTGCCATCTCAGGAATGATATTCTTGAATGCCTGCGGCAAAACTACATAGAGCATTGTCTTAAACGGTGACATTCCCATGGCCCATGCGCCCTCGCGCTGTCCCATATCTATTGATCCGATTCCTGCTCTGACTGTCTCTCCCATGTAGGCACCTGTATTTAATACAGTTACGAGAATACCTGCAAATACAGGTGTCAGGTTTTCATAGCCCATCTGACGTATTCCATAGTACACAATCATCGCCTGAACTATCATTGGTGTGTCCCTGAATACTTCAACATAAACTGTAAATATCACCTTTACTATACGGATAAGGACCTTTTTTACGATGTTGTCACCATCGTTAAGCTTTACATCATTTACTATGCCTACGATATATCCCAATACGAAGCCAAGCAATGTACCAACTACCGATATGTACAGCGTAAGCCAGGTTCCTTTGATAAACATGCTTGAATATTTCTGCGCCAGAAATACCATCCATTCTAACGAATTACTTGGATTACTTATCATCATACTGCTACCTCACTTTTATCTCTCTAATCCCCAGCTTACGCCGGTTTATCAGACTATTGTGGGATGATGCGATATAACATCATCCCACAGTCTTTCATCTTTTCGTGAATCAGATAAATCTCTAACAACTAGTTGGCTGCCGGCTGCTGTGTCAGAACCTGATCCATCAGCTCATCCATCTTTGCCTTATCATTCCAGCCGATTGCATTCATGGCATCCTGGATTTTATCCCTGAGTGCTGTATCATCCTTTCTTGTTGCGATACAAACATTTACCATTTCATCATCACCTGTGAAGGTATCATTCTCATCCAGCTCGATAATCTGTAAATCATCATTTGTCAGTGCTGCTGACTCTGCTGTCGGAACATCGATTACACATACATCTGCGCTGCCGTTTGATATTGCGAGGAAGCACTCTGATGTAGTCTCAAAGTTTCCCGACTGCTCAGCACCCTTTATCTGGTCTAAAAGTGGAATCCAGCCTGTTCCAAGCTGTGTCGTTACTTTGCAGCCTGTATCTGCGAGATCTGAAAGACCCTTTACATTTGAATACTTGCCGCCCTTCTTAACAACGATACAGTTGTTTCTATAGTAATAAGGCTCTGTGAATGCGTATGACGCTTCTCTTTCCTTTGTCTTGCCCATACCGGCGATGATACAGTCATAATCTCCTGCATCGAGTGAGATACCGATTGATGACCACTCAACCTTATGTACCTCAAGGTCCATTCCCATCTGGTCTGCAAGCTTCTGTGCCACTGCTACATCATAGCCGTATGCATAGTAATCAGAGCCTGCTATCTTGACTGCCTTGCTGCCGTCCGGTGTGGTATCTGTATCCTGTGTCCAGTTGAATGGAGCATATGCACATTCCATACCAACCTTTAAAACCTTCTTTGATGAGCTGTCTGCCGCTGAGCTATCTGAGGCAGCTCCTCCTGATGACGAACCACATCCAAACAATGTTGTCGCTGCCATTACACCTGTCAATATCAATGCTGCAAATCTCTTACTTCTCTTCATCATAATCTTTTCCTCCTTGATTATTGAAATACGAAAAGGCGCCGGAGTTTTTCTCCAGCGCCTTTGCTTAGTTCGTATAATAAACTTAATGAAGCAGCTTTGCAATGTTAATTTTGCACAATTTGTTTGTGCATTTTTACAGTAATTAATTAAACATAAGCCTTTTTACAAGAATACAATTAACTACATCCAGATATTCCATCGAGTCATCAAGGCTGATTTCCAGTATTTCTTCTATCTTTTTCAGACGGTATTGCAGGGAATTACGATGAACGTACATCATCTGTGCCGTTTTTTGGACATTAAAGCCACACATATAATAATTGAGCAACGTATCTATGAGAAACGAGCCGTTTGCATTGTCATACATCTCAAGCCGCTTTAGCTTCTCGTTGCAATAATCCATGATTTCCTGCTGATTGCCACTGTTGAACATATACTTGTATATGCCCATGGAGCTGGCACTGATTACCTTCCTGTTGGTCGGATTGGGTAAAATATCCTTTTTGGGGATGAGATTTTTCGCCTCCTGATAGCTCTTGCCAAAATCCGCAGGCTTCCTGTATGCAGCGCCAAGTATGCATGTGCTGTGAATAAGCCCTGCAAATGGTGCACGACTGTCTAAATCCCCAAGTATCCTTTCAATCTGATGCTCTGTCTCCATATCCTTTGTCTCTTCAAAAAGAAGCACAAATTTGTTTAAAAACCTCATATACATAGGCTTTTTCTTCATATGGATAACCTCGCGGTTCAGGCAGTCGGTATAGTATGTATATGTGTGCTCGTCCTGCTCCAGATTTACTCCGTATTTGCGGTCTATCACGATGATTCCCACTCTGTACGGCCGGTCAAAGGTCAGACCAAGCTGTGCAGAAATCTTTTCTATATACTTGTCATTTACCTCATATCCAAAAAGCAGATTGTACAGGTAGTCCCCGGTCCTTTTATTATCCACACTGGTCTCTAAAAGCAGCTCTCCGACGCTCTGCGCAATATCTACAAAAGTAGCTCCCGCCCACCGGATATAAAACAACGGCAGCTTGAGCTCATCAGCCTTGTCCTTCATCCTCTGTGGTGTCTCTTCCCTGTCCTCCACAACCGAAATCGCAAAGCCTGATATACCCAGCTCATTCAGCTCAACCATGGCATCATATGCTTCGTCCATGGAAAATCTCTTGTAATCTACCACAAGCAGCGCAAAGTTGCCCGGATTCATATGCTCCTTATAAGGCTTTGTCTGCACCAGATACGTCCATGACACCATCCTATCAAGCCCTGCTGCTCCCGCCACAAGCTCCATTCCATCCATTTGTAAATTGTTAACATCCCTGCATGAAATCATCTGCGTCTCCCTGATATCATTAAGCTTCGGTAATTATCCCAAACCGCGCCACATTACTTATATCCACAGCCGCTTCGCCCCGGCATATCCTCTCCGTGCACATACCTGGCATTGAACTCCATATTTATCTCACGAAGCTCCTTCTTTCCGTCGATATAGTCCTGATACATCTCGGCAAGCCCCGACATGCAGCCATCGCAGGTGGCCTCGATATTGCCAAGCGACTCAGCCACAATTGCCTCGCGTTCCTCTTTTGTTGTCTCACTGATTAAATATCCCATTTTGTATGTTTCCTTTCCGGCTATTCACATATTAAAAGCCCAGATTCTCATCCACAAGAATAATCTGGAAACGTCCCTTCACCCTTGAGAAGCGTGTGGTCAGAATCTGACAGCAGATACACTGCGGACTCTTGCAGTCAAAGCAGGTGCCGTTCTTAGAGCATGGTGTGTCGATGCCAAAGCGCTGTGCATTGATTGGCGCAGCCTCATTTCTCGCACGGCTCATAGCGTCTGCCTCAGTCTTTACAACCTTGTTCATGCCTACTATAAGAAGCACATGTTTTGGTCCGTAAGCATATGCAGCCACGCGGTTTGCATTTCCGTCAATATTGATAAATACGCCATCCTCGCTCATCGCATTGACACTTCCAAGGAAATAATCCGATGTAAATGCCTTTAACGCTATCTCCTGCTTCTCCTCCTGCGTAGACACCTTGTCCCTGTCATAAAACTGATATTCTCCGTTTGAGAGCGCCTCATACAGACCACACTCCTTCACCGATGTGGCACCGCCCATATTGATTGAGCTTCCCTTTGGAATCAGCTCCAGTGCCTTCTTAACAGCCTCCTCCTTTGTCTCTACATAGTAGGCTTCCATGTTGCGCGACTCAAGCGCAGCCACAAGGCGCTTTCCCAGTAAATCGTTTCTCATTTTTCTTACGTCCATAGTGTAAACCTCATTTCATGCTTATTGCCAATTCCTGTTTGTGCAATTAGCTATATTAATTGTTGTTATTATACTACTTTACGGGGGGTGTCTGCAATTTATTCGAGAATAAATAATCGTACATTTTCATAATAAGAGAAAGAAGTGTATAACAAAAAGAGCTCTTTCGAGCTCTTCCTGCTTTGTACAACATTAAATTGTAGATGATTACTGTAAGAGTGAAAGTACACCCTG
>OGZF01000534.1_pt1 | contig 33637 bp, 34 predicted proteins | sample 1576771 | NCBI WGS metagenome assembly OGZF01 (sample SAMEA3541536, study PRJEB24748) | human gut metagenome | biome: human gut; feature: human-associated habitat; material: faeces | place: China | collected 2012
GTAATGTATTGGCTCAAGTTGTGAAGTAAATAGAACTCAAAGGATATCGAGCGACAATATCTGCGATAGTGGATTCTAGGGGATTGAAGATGCAAAATTTTGATGGGGAGCATCTTCACGTTATCGAAAATGTGGGATGTAGATGCAAAATTTGCGAAGGGAGTATCTTTAAATCCCAGAAAAGGCAAGATGCAGATGCAATTGTACATGATAGACAGGCTGAAAAGCATCTGCAAGTTCAAAGAAAAGTAAGTTGCGGATACATCGGTCTCAAAAAAAGCATCCGCAACAGCGAATATCAAGTCAGTGCAGATACAATGGTTGCCATAAAGGCATCTGTACAAGCAAATTGGCAAATACTTGGACAAATGAGAAGTCGGAGACAAATAAATTTATATGAGAAGATAAAGGTTTATCCTCATCATTTTTGCAAATCAAAAATGATGAGGATATTTAAGATTAAAATAAACGGATATAGTAAGTGGCTCGTCCAGTACCCTCGCGTTTTAATTCGCCGGTGGCTACGAGTTTTCTGAGTGAGCTTTCAATAGAGCTAATACTTAAAGAAGGACAGAGTTCGTGTATATCCTGCTTTGTGAATCGTCCAATTTTATTTTCGACAGCCATTCGGACCATATCTATTGCCGGTAACTTCTTTTCAATAATAGAAAATCTGTCTTCAAAATCTTTATATGCAGCTAATACAGTTCCAAGAATGTATTTTATAAATGGAACTACATCCTCGGTACCTTTGTGCCATCCAATCTGTGCTTGATTCAGTGCTTTATAATATAAGTCCTTATTGTGCGCAATTTTTGCTTCCAGAGAAATATATTTTCCCACATAAAATCCATTTCTATATAATAGCAGAGTAGTGAGCAGTCGGCTCATTCGTCCGTTTCCATCATTGAATGGGTGAATGCAGAGAAAATCGTGGATGAAAACTGGAATTGCAATGAGCGGTTCAACTTCAAAATTCCCGATAACTCGATTATACTCTGCACAGATTCGATCTAACGCTGCTGGTGTTTCATATGGAGCAAGTGGCGTAAATAAAATTTCAGTGTGACCATCAGGATAAGTAGCACTGATATAGTTCTGATTATTTTTTGTACGTCCGGCCATAGGATTGTTCATATGACTATACATAATTTTATGAAGCTGAAGAATGTAACCTTGAGTAATAGGAATTGCATCGAAACTTTCATGGATGATATTGAGAACATCTTGATTTCCTGCTCATCCCTGTTTTTCGGTGTCGTTTTTTCTTCCACTAATTGCTTTATACGAGTGTTGGTTGTCATGATACCTTCGATTGGCTGGAATCGTGAAAAGCTTTTGATATTATAGAAGGAATAGAAGATTCTTGAGTGGAATGGGAGGTACTGTATGGATAAAGAAATATCGGAAAACAGTAATGCAGATTTGATTAGGAAAATCTATCGATATTATGCAGAGTCGGAAAATGTATTTGCTGAAAAGAATAAACTTATTGATGAAAAAATCATAAAGGTATTTCGAAAATATTATAGTGGACCGATTCATCAATCAATGGAAGCATTTCGAGATGAAATATTTGGAATTGTGATGGAGGTGCAAGAAGAATATTTTTGTGAAGGATTTAAATGTGGTAGAGAGATTGAAAAATTGTAAAAAAATATATGATAAAAAGTTGGCTGATTTGATAATAGAAATGTAGTATAATGAAATCAAATGAATTAAGGATGGGAGGAAGGTAAGATGTTATTTATTTGGTATCCAAAATGTTCTACATGCCAGAAAGCTAAGAAATGGCTGGACAGTCATGAGATAGAGTATACGGAAAGACATATTGTTGAAGAGAATCCAACATATGAAGAGTTAAAAGAATGGCATCAGAAGAGCGGATTGCCATTGAAGAAATTTTTCAATACCAGTGGGATGCTCTATAAGGAGATGAAACTGAAGGACAAACTTCCAGAGATGAGTGAAGATGAACAGTTGAAATTGCTGGCGACAAATGGGATGTTGGTGAAGAGACCGGTGCTGGTGGCAGAGGATAAGGTGCTGGTTGGATTTAAGGAAGCGGAATGGAAGAATATATAATTATTTGGTGATAAATTAAAAGAGGGGAAGAAAATTTAGATGGAGTACAAATTGTGGGTAGTAGAAGAAGGCAAAATAGAAGATGTGCCATACAAAGTGTCATAGAAAGAAAATTTTATGGTGGATAAAAGCACGGGAAATTATCATTTGATGCCAGAAGATTTGAAAAGGGCAGAAGCTATATCACAAGCTATATCCGATAAATTAGGAGTTTTGAAGAAAGAATTAGAAAAACAATTGGAAGAGAAGCAGATTAATTATGTAAAAGGTCGAGGAAAATCTTTGCGTCATAATCCAAGAATTACGACATTTCAGGAAGATAACTTTGAAAATGCGAGAAACATATTTAGTTATCTTTGCGTTACATTGCAGTCTAATCCAAATAGAAAATATGAATTGACGTGTTTTAGAACTGTAAAAAATGCTGCAGTGTCAAAATTTTTGCCGATGCATATAATAATATAAGTGATATATGCAGGAGTGACACGATGCGCATATGTGAATTACGAGAAAAAGAAGTAATTAATACCTGCGATTGTAAGGTGTTAGGATGTGTAGTAGATATAGATTTTGACTTGTGCAGTGGACAGATAGAAGCAATTATCGTTCCAGGTCCAGGAAAAGTATGTGGGATATTTGGCGTGGACTCAGAATATATTATCCCATTTGCATGTATCAGGAAAATCGGTCCCGATATTATATTAGTGGAGATTCAGAAAGAAAAGTTTTTGAAGAAAATATAGTAGATAAGAGAGTTTTGATTTCATTAACGCAAATCGAAACTCTCTTATCTATTTTTGCTTATGTGGGTCAAGCCACAAAGTCTAATAGGATGTGTATCTAATAAGGGGAGCATAAAAATCTGAAAAATTATTCTCCAGAAATCTTACAGCAACTGTCTCTTTCTATCAAATGATGTGGCACGATAATCTTTGTCGCAACCAATCCTGGATTTTCAATATGATTAATAATCTGTGAGGCTGCTTCAATTCCCAGCTGGCATGAATTGATGTCAATGGATGTGAGCTGTGGAGAAGTCAATCTTGCAAATAATGAATTATTAAAGGAGATGATTGATAAATCTTCCGGAATCGACAGCTTGTTCTGCAGACATACTCGTTCCAGAGAAACAGCAAGAATATCATCACTTACTACAATTGCGGTTGGGGGTTCAGATTGTAATAATAACGCAGAAATTTCTTCGGTATTATTCTGTGATACATTTGCAACTTCTACACAGTATTCAGGCCACATCGGAAGTCCATGTTTTGCGAGTGCGAGCTGGTAACCGGATTTTCTGTCAGCAGAGAAAATGAGATTGCTGTCAGCACCCAGATATGCAATTCGACGATGACCGAGCTGGTAGAGGTATTCAGTTGCTTCCTGCCCTGCCAGCAGATTATCATTATCAATATATATACTCTGATTTGTGTATTGTGTAGCTTTTCCAATCAGACTGTATAGCAATCCTTCATTAAATAAATAGTCGATAACAGGATCATCTTTTCTGGAATACAGAACGATAAACGCATCTACTTTGCCACTTCTCGACATGGAGCGGACTGCTTGTAATATTTCGTTTTCGTCCTGTCCGGTTACAATTGTTGTCATGTATTGTTTTTGGTTACAGTAATGACTGACGCCGCGAACTGCTTCAAGATAAAATGAGTTTTCGTATACTTCACGTGCAGACGCAGGAAGGATAATCCCTATTGTTCGTGAATTTTGAGAAGCAAGGTTACTAGCTTGGAAATTTGGTTCATATCCAAGTTCGAGCATTGCTTTTCGAACCTTTTCTTTTGTTTCATTGCTGATAGAAGGGTTATTTTTACAGGTTCTGGATACTGTAGAAGGAGATACACCTGCCAAAGCTGCCACATCTTTAATTGTCACTGTCATAAATAAAGCCTTTCGTTTTCATGTATAAGTTATAAATAGTATTTTAAAGAAAGAAAATAGTAATGTCAAATGCATTGCATAAGAAATTGCATGAGTTATGCAAAAGAGCTGAAAATGAAAAGACGGAAATGTTGAGCAATAGTAACAAAAGCATAGATAATAAATTGTATGATATTTCAAAACAACAAAAATGAAACTAGAAAAATGCACAAAAACAAGAATGGTAAATTGTGGAAAAAAGAGAAAGCAATGCGATATTAGAAAATAGAATTGAAATATCATAAAATTCTGACTATAATTAATGCAAACGGTTGCATAAAAAGATGCAACAGGTACTTAGTGATGCAGAATTTGCAGAGAGTACAATATGGCTTATGGGAGATTTTAACAGTCTGGATAATATAAAAGGGGAAGGTTACGAACTAATCTGTAACAGTGGATGGAAGGATACATATGTATTAGCAGAAGAAAAGGATGACGGCATTACGGTGGAAGAAGAAATTGATGGCTGGCGTGAATCCGATGGCAGAAGCAATCTGAAAAATGAAAAGAGACTCGATTATATTTTCTGTAATCAGGAGAAACAAGTTCATTCATCAAAGGTTGTTTGTAATGGAAAGGTTTATCCGGTTGTATCCGATCACTATGGAGTCATGATAGAAGTTTAATTAAAGGTTTTAAAAGAAAGGGAGATTAAAAATGAATGAAAGAGCAGCAGGTATTTTAATGCCAATCAGTAGTTTGCCATCTGAATACGGCATTGGATGTTTTTCAAAAAGTGCATATGAATTTGTAGATTGGTTGAAGGAAGCCGGACAGAGTTACTGGCAGATACTTCCGCTTGGTCCGACCAGTTACGGAGATTCACCGTATCAGTCTTTTTCTACATTTGCAGGGAATCCATATTTTATCAGTCTGGATGAGCTGATTGAGGAAAAAGTGCTGACTCGTGAAGAGTGCGATAAAGTAAATTGGGGAACAACAAAAAATAAAGTAGACTACGAGAAAATTTATAAAGGACGCTACCCATTGCTTCGAAAAGCATATGAGAGAAGTAATATCAGCGAGAATCCGGATTACCAGAAATTTGTTGCAGAAAATAACTGGTGGCTGGCAGATTATGCATTATTTATGGCAGTAAAGGCAAGATTTGATGATGTAGAGTGGACGAAGTGGGCAGAGGATATCAGACTTCGTTGGAATAATGCAATGGACTATTACAGGGAAGAACTCTATTACGATATCGAATTTCAACAGTATATGCAGTTTAAATTTCATGAACAATGGATGAAGCTGAAGAATTATGCGAACAGCAAAGGTATTAAAATTATTGGAGACATTCCGATTTATGTTGCGATGGATAGTGCTGATGCATGGGCACATCCAGAACTGTTTCAGTTAGATTCTGAAAATGTTCCGGTAGCAGTAGCAGGATGCCCGCCGGATGGATTTTCGGCAACAGGACAGTTGTGGGGAAATCCGTTATATCGATGGGATTATCATAGAAGCACCGGTTACGAATGGTGGATTTCAAGACTTCGCTATGTGTTCAATATGTATGATGTCGTACGTATTGACCATTTCCGTGGGTTTGACGAATATTTTTCTATTCCGTATGAAGCAGAAAATGCGATTGGCGGACATTGGGAAAAAGGACCGGGAATTGACTTGTTCCGTAAAGTAGAGCAGGCACTTGGATGGAAACCAGTCATTGCAGAAGATTTGGGTTATGTAACGGATTCTGTACGAGATATGGTAAGAGACAGCGGATTTCCTGGAATGAAAGTTCTGGAGTTTGCATTTGATTCCAGAGATTCTGGATGTGCGAATGATTATTTGCCACATAATTATCCGGTAAATAGTGTCGCATATACGGGAACTCATGATAACGAGACAATCGTTGGATGGTGGAGCAGTATTACGAAGGATGAACAGAAACTTGCAAGAGAATATCTTTGTGATCAGGCAACACCGGACAAGGAATTATACAAGTCTTTCATTAGCCTGATTATGAGAAGTAGTGCAAAACTCTGTGTGATTCCGATGCAGGATTATTTAGGACTGGATAACAAGAGCCGTATCAATACGCCATCGACAGTTGGAAAGAACTGGAAATGGAGAATTAACACAAGACAATTGTCTGTTAAGCTGCAGAAAGAGATTTATGGAATGGCACTGAGATATGGAAGGATGAATTGGAACGATTCTATATAAATTTTTTAACAATAACGTAAACTCTTTTATTGCATAAGGCAGGAAATCCGGTTGCCGTCTCCCTTCTTTATAGCGTATGATATTAACATAAATGTTTACTCTAGGATAGAGCAAAAAAAGAAGGGGGATGTGACTTATCAATTTCACAAAAATATACTGTCGCATATATCAAAATTGTATGAAGGCTGCAATGTATATAATTCCTTGGCGTATGCCAAAGATATTAAAAGGCGCGGGATCTATTTTGCAGCTTCCAGAGTTTTTAAAGAAAAAGAAGCTGTCTAATGTTTTAATCGTGACAGGACCTAACATTCATAAACGAGGGCTGTTGGATGAATTAGAAAAAGGATTGCAGCAGGAAAATTTGTCATATTATATTTTTGATGATATTTTACAGAATCCGGTAGATACGGAAGTAGAGCGCGGTGTAGAGATATTTAAGCGAGAAAAGTGTAGTTGTATTGTTGCAGTCGGCGGGGGTTCTCCAATGGATTGCGCAAAAGCAATCGGTGCGAGAATAGCACGTCCAAGGAAATCAATAAGACAATTGCAGGGGGTATTTAAGGTATTAAGACCGATTCCATTATTTATTGCAGTTCCGACAACCGCCGGAAGTGGTTCAGAGACTACCATCGCGGCAGTGATAACAGAAGAGAAAACACATCATAAAGCAGCAATTAACGATTTATGTCTGATGCCGAAGATGGTCATCTTAGATCCGAAACTGACAGTTGCATTACCATCTTCTGTTACAGCAGCAACGGGAATGGACGCGTTATGTCATGCAGTAGAAGCATATACGAATGATAAATATAATACAGAATTTGAACGAGATTTATGTAGGCAGGCTGTAAAATATATTTATGACAATTTGTATACAGCGTATCAGGATGGAGAGAATCTGACAGCCAGACAGAAGATGCAGCAGGCGGCATTTTATGCAGGAAGAGCATTTACAAGAGGGAGTGTAGGATATGTTCATGCAATAGGTCATACGTTAAGTGGACTATATGATGTCCCCCATGGATTGGCGATGGCGATGTTACTGACGCAGGTTATGAGGGCATATGGAAGTGCTGTGCATGAAAAATTAGCGGAGCTATGTGATGTCTGCGGTATCGAAGCAGAGGATGCTGGCACACAGTCAAAGGCAGAGGCATTTCTTCAATGGATTGATAAGATGAACGAAAATATGGGGATTCCAAAGTATCCGGATATGATTCAGAAAAAGGATATTTCAAAGATTGCCAGGTGGGCAGAGAAAGAGGGAAATCCTTTGTATCCGGTGCCGGTTGTGTGGAAAAAATCAGAGTTTAGCCGATTTGTAAATCAGTTATACGATGATAGCAAAGAAAATATGTAAATAAAAGGACCATACATAAGAAACGAAGTTGCAAGCACTTCTTTATAGGCGGTATGTCATGGCAGTTGAGTCATACGTTCTATATCTTATGTATGGTCTTTTATCTATAAGGGCAAAAATTTTGGGTTTATACTTACTAAATTATTTGATAAAGCTTACGTGTTTGCAGATCTCTTCGATCGCTTTTTCTTTTCTTTCATTGAAAACGACTTTGTTTTCTTCAAAGAGATTGCGTCCTTCTGTATCAATAGATACGATTAAAGGTCCGAACTCTTTTACACGGCAGTGCCAGAGTGTCTCAGGCATTCCAAGATCACGCCACTGAGCATCTACGATTTCTTCAACCTCTGTAGCAGCAACTACGGCATTTCCGGCAGGAAATACACAGTGGATAGCGCCAAATTCTTTACATGCACGTTCTGTGTTTTCTTTCATACCACCTTTACCGATAATTACACGTACTCCTGATTCCTTTACAAATTCATATTCGAATTTTTCCATACGCATACTTGTTGTTGGTCCGACAGAAACCATTTCAAATTTATCATTTTCCAGAGGACGGATGATTGGCCCGGCATGGAAAATAGCTGCATCTTTTACATCAACAGGAAGTTCTCTTCCTTCTTCAACAAGACGTCTGTGAGCAACGTCACGGCATGTTGTCATGCTTCCGTTAAGATAAATGATATCTCCAACATGGATATCTGCGAGGTCTTCAGCAGAGATTGGTGTAGTTAAAATTTTCTTTCCATCTTTTATTTCTAACATTATAAAGTCACCCCCGAATGTGTTGTGATTGTGTAGTTAAGATCCTTATCGAAAATGATGTGTCCACGTCTGTGTGACCAGCAACCAACGTTTACAGCAACACCGATTGTGGATGGATGTCTTGCTGTATTTTCAATATGAACACCCATAACAGAGTATTTTCCACCCATTCCCTGAGGTCCAAGGCCGATAGAGTTGATTCCGTCTTCCAAAAGTTTTTCCATGGAAGCAGCACGTTCATTTTCATTATGGCTTCCAAGTGGTCTCATAAGAGCTTTCTTAGAGAGCAATGCAGCAGTTTCCACTGAAGTTGCAACACCAACACCTACAAGAAGTGGAGGACATGCATTCAGTCCGTATGATGTCATAACATCTAGGACAAATTTTGTAACTCCTTCATAACCTTCACCTGGCATAAGAACCATAGCTTTGCCCGGAAGTGTACATCCGCCACCTGCCATGTAAGAATAAATTTCGCATTTATCACTGTTTGGTACGATATCCCAAAATACAGTTGGAGTTCCTTTTCCTACATTTTTACCTGTGTTATATTCATCAAAAGTTTCAACACTGTTATGGCGAAGAGGTGCTTCAAAAGTAGCTTTTACAACAGCTTCTTTTAATAAACCTTCCAGTTCATTGATAAGTGGGAAGTTTGTTCCACATTTTACCCAGAACTGTAACACACCAGTATCCTGACAGCTTGGTCTGTTGAGTTCCTGTGCAAGAACCTGATTCTTCTGCATTGTCTGATAGATTACTTTTGAAAGTGGACTATCCTCTTTTTCTGCAAGTTCGTTAATTTTTGCTTTGATGTCATCTGGGAGTACTTTGCCGATATATGAAACGAAATTCGCCATATAAGTGGTAAGTTGCTCAACCTGTGCTTGTTTATCCATTATTTTGCCTCCTTGAATAAAAAAATTAAAGTGTTACTAAAGTAATTAATTGATATTTCCGGTGATATATCACGGGAAAAATGGGAATGCAATCGGAAGAATGATCATGCTGATAATTGTTGCAATGATGATCAATGGGAATCCAGATTTTACATAGTCCATAAATTTGTATCCACCGGCACCAACTACCATTGTGTTGGCCGGCATACCGATTGGTGTTGCATATGCGCAGGAACCACCGATTACACATGCCATTAATACGGCTCTTGGATCTGCTCCCATACCTTCTGCGATGGAGAGACAGATAGGAACCATCAGTGCGGTTGTTGCTGTGTTTGACATAAAGTTAGTCATGATACAGCACAGCAAAAATACTACAAATGTCAATACATACGGAGAAGGATTTGCTCCAAGAGCTCCGATTACTTTATTTGCAATTACTTCACCGGCACCTGTTTCTTGTAGTGCAGATGCAAGAGAAAGTGTACCTCCGAACAGGAAGATGGTTTTTAAATCAATAGAATTTAATGCATCTTTTTCAGAAATAACACCTGTGAGAATCAGAAGCAGTGCCCCGATTCCACCAGAGATACAAAGCTTAATGCCGATTTTACTCTCGAAGATCATAGCAAGTAATGTAAGTACCAAAATAATTAAAGAAAGCCACTGTTTCCATTTTGGAACATTGCTGAAATCTTTTGTAGTGTCAAAGGCACCATCATCTTTTACATCATGACTTGGCAGCAGTTTATATCCAATTGTTGCATAAAAAATAATTCCTGCTATAAGAATAGGTAATCCGACGATTGCATATTCAAAGAAGCCAAACTGAAGATTTATTTCTTCCAGTGCACTTTGTGCAATCAGATTTCCCGGAGCACCAATCAGTGAAAGGTTACCTCCCATAGCAGCTGCAAATACAAGTGGCATTAAAAGTCTGGATCTTTTGTATCCGGATTTGGCTGCAATTCCGATTACAACCGGAATGAGTACAGCAGCTGTACCAGTGTTGGAAAGAACACCGCTCATTAAACCTACAATTACCATGATCGCAATAATCAGCATTCGTTCTGATTTAGCAAATTTTGTAACAATCCCACCGACTTTGTTAGCCATACCGGTTTCAAATAATGCACCGCCTACGATAAACATTGCTACGAAGAGAATAACATTGCTGTCAATGAATCCTGCAAAGGCTGTCTTTATGTCTAAAACCCCAGTTACTACTAAGCCGATACAGACAATCATCGATGTTACTCCAAGCGGAATCTTTTCTAGTACGAACATGATTACCGCAAATAGGAGAAACAGAAGAGTTATTGTTGAGGGACTCATATATTTTCCTCCAATCCTTTATTAACTTTTTCTTTTGTGACTGATTAATTCAGTTATGTTACACCAAAAAGTAATTTACTTCCGGCCGTTTGGATTACTTATTTGTTATGACTGTATTATAGAAAATGTTTTGGAAAATGTACATTTGGAAAAAAATATGGTACTATAAGAAAAAACTATGGAAGAAGTAGAAAAATAAAGAATATTGAATACTGTTCAAGAAGGATTTTCCATTATGAAACAAGAAGAAAATCAAGTGTCAGAAGGAGGCGGATGTACGATGAAATTGACTCAGTTGGAATATTTTTGTGTGGCGGCAAGATATCATAATATTACAAAAGCAGCGAAAGAGTTATTTGTAACTCAGCCATCGGTGTCAAATGCAATTAAATCGTTGGAAGAAGAATTTGGAGTCAATTTATTCTATAGACACAATAATAAATTGACATTAACACCAGAAGGAGAAAAATTTTATAAAAGTGCAGAAGAGTTGCTTGCCCATGCAGATGCGGTTACTTCTGAATTTTATGAATTAAGAAAACAAGTGACTCCTATCAGAATCGGAATTCCGCCGATGCTTGGAACAATTTATTTGCCTGATATGTATCTTTCATTGCGAGAAGAATTTCCGGAAGTGGATTTCCGATTATATGAGTATGGTTCAATCAAAGCATGCGAGCTTGTGCTGGATGAGAAACTGGATCTGGCGATTGTGAATGCAGAGCAGACGGCTATTGATAAATGTAATCTGCATGTAATTGATACAGAGGATTTGTTATTTTGTGTTTCAAAAGATCATCCTCTTGCAAATCAAAGTACGATGCTTCTAACAATGTTGACAGAAGAACCATTGATTTTGTTTAATACAGATTCCGTTCAGGTTATGACACTGACTAGACAATTTAAAGCAGCCGGTGTAAATCCACATGTTATTTTAAATACCAGTCAAGTGACAACATTAATTAATATGATTAAGTCAGAAAGAATAGGTTCATTTTTATATCGCTCAATGCTGGAAGACCATCCGGATCTTGTTGGAATCCCGGTATTTCCATCGATTGAACAGAAAATAGGAGTAATCTGGAGAAAAGGGAAATATCAAAATGCAATGACGGAGAAGGTCATTAATTATTTAAAGAAATATTAAGCGCAGGATAAATTACCCTGCGCTTAAATCTCGTATTTATTATTCAGCAGCTTCTTCATCTGCTTCTTCAGCAGCATCGGCAGCAGATACGTGAACCTCTGTAATTGTAACTACAGTAGCTTCAGCATCAGTCATCAAATCGACGTCTTTGTCCTGAGCAATTGGCAAATCGCATACACGAATCGTATCGCCGACCTTTAGGTCTCCGATATCAACTTCAACTTTTTCTACCAGTGCAGCAGGAAGTGCCTTGAATGAAATCTCATGCAGCATCTGCTGTGGAACACCGGCAGCAAGTTTCTCAAGATTAATCAGATGTACTTCAGCAGTAGAGTGAACTTTTTCATTACTTACTAATGCCTGAAAATCAATCTCATCGACATAACCTTTCAATGGGTTATAATCGACCTCTTTAATAAGTGCATCATAAGTCTGTCCGTCAACTTCGAGCATTACCTGACCACCTTTTCCTTCGTCTTTTAGAAGCTGGTCAACAGCACGTTTGTCCATCTGCAATGGAATGGATTCTGTCATCTCGCGACCGAACAGATTACCGGTTACAAATCCTTCGCGTCTAAGTTTTTTGGCTTTTGTTGTCATGTTTCTTTTTTCAGCTTTTAAAGTATTCATTTATCTTTTCCTCCAAATACTGAATCACGCTTAGCAGCCTTCAACTTTTTTCTATAAGTAGGTTTTGTTAAGTTCTATTTCCTTGTTACAGTTTTATTATAGCACCGCGTGTCAAGAGAAAAACGTGGAAAACTGTGAAGAAAATGTGAAAAATCAAATATGATTTTGTGAACTCTGTGAATAATTAAAAATAACTTACAAGAGGAGTCGGAAAACTTTTGTTTTATCTAAAATATAGATAGAACAGATCATAAATAAATGTGCCAGTAAAGTACTGACAATTACTCCATTTGATGTGAGTAGGAATCCACTGTAAAACCCGAACCAGCAAATGAAACCAGAATATGCTCCCATTAATATCAGTAGAGGAAGTTGTTGGACAAAACCATGTATCGTACTTAAAAAATCGTGCATTGTAAAATCGAAGTATATAAAACGACCGACTGCGAGTGTAATAAAATACATCATGAGTGAATCATAGTTATCATCATTGTAAATGAATTTGATGTATAGCAAAATCAATATAATATAGAAGGTTGAAACCAGACGTATGGAAGCCTTCTGATCGGAATCAAGTTCTTCCAGAGGAACAAGTACAATATCAAGCCATCCGTTTAGGATGACAGAGAAGCAGAGAAACAGCAACAACAATAAATCCTGGTATTTTTCCCAATACACAGAGACTGCAGGAATTCGCTCATCAAGAATATAGTATAATGATAAAAAGATGAGAATTGAAGTGCTGGCAAATACCATTTCAAAAAAACTTTCGATAATAGTGAGCTCTTTCGCCTGATGTTCGCGATTTAAACGACGTATTTTACGAGTAGTTAAAGAATCATCTTGCAACTTTTTATGCATTTGCAATTTAGCAATGCATAGGACAATTGTAATTACAATGATAAGTCCCAGAAGAGAAGCTAGCAGGTAGACTCCAATATTTTTGAAATTAAAATAATGTGTAGCATAGTATGTATTCATGAAAATTCCACCTTTCGCGAATATTATAACACAGTCGTGCAAATACAGAATAGAGTTTCTTTTACAGGAGGGTAAAAGAAAAATCATATTAAATATGAGCAATTCAGGATACCCTCTTGTAGAAATTGCAAAGATTACAGATATGACAGAAGAAAAAGTGAAAGAAATTTTAAAACATAATGACGTGAAATTGTAAGTTATTTTAATTCAGATAAAAATTTTTCTACCTCAATCGGAATTCGCTCATCTCTCCAGGCAAGGAGAATTTCTGTCGAGAGGTTCGTATCCTTAATAGAATAAGCATAAAGACAGGGGTTGAGTTCTCTCATGGAAGAAGGGAGGATGGCAACCCCTAAACCATGTTCGGCCAAAGTTATGGCGGTTCTGGCATCTTCACATTCGCAGTATATGTCACAAGTTAATCCATTATCTTCAAAAGCAGATATAATATATTTGCGATAGCGATGAGAAAGTATCAAGGATTTTTGTGATAGTTCTTTTAATGAAATATTTGTATATCCAATATCAAAAAAGCCAGGGATTGCCATTGCTACTAAATTCTCCTGTAGTAAAACGCTGGTGTTGCATTCATTTAACACAATCGGTGTTCTAAGTGTTGTAATATCTACCAGGCCATTTTCTAATTCATTTTTTAAAGCGAATGTAGAACCTTCATGTATATCAAAGTGAATATCAGGATATTTTGAAGCAAATCGAACTAAGTAATCAGACATAATGGAAACACTGGAAGGTGTCAGACCAATATGGAGAGTAGCAGACTGGCTTGCCTTAATTACTTCACGTTTGGTAATATCCGTCATAGTAAGCAGACTGGTGGCTCTGGCATAGAGCACTTTACCGGCTTCGGTTAGAGTAATTCTTTTTGTACCTCTGATAAAAAGCTGTACTTGTAATTCTTCTTCCAGCATTTTCATCTGGTAGCTTAATGGTGGTTGTGTCATGTGCAGAGCTCTGGCGGCAGCACTGACATTTCCCTCGTTTACAATTGCATGAAAGTATTCTAATTGTTTGATTTCCATATAATTTTCTCCTATTGAAAAAAGATATATAAATATTATTGTATTGCTATATAAAAACAATATTTTTTATATATTTTAATCTGTGTTATACTTGGAGTCAAGGAAAGAAAGCAAAAAAGGAATGAAAGTATGAAACGAATTGATTTTGAACACGGAACAATTACAGGAAATATTTTAGGTGCGGCATTACCGATGCTAGTGGCACAGATATTGAGTCTTTTGTATAATATCGTGGATCGAATTTACATTGCCAGAATTCCGGAAGTCGGAACAACAGCACTTGGAGCGGTGGGCTTATGTTTTCCAATTATTGTGATTATCACAGCATTCAGTAACTTGTTCGGAAGTGGCGGTGCCCCTTTATTTTCTATTAATAGAGGAAAAGGAGATACAAAAAAGGCTGAAACAATTATGAATACATCATTTTCAATGATGTGCATTTGTGGAGTGGTATTGATGGTAATCGGCATGTTGTTTGCAAGTCCGATACTGGTATTATTTGGTGCATCAGAGGAAGGGTTATCTTATGCGTATCCATATATGATGATTTATCTGATAGGAACAGTACCATCCATGATTGCAACAGGGATGAATCCGTTTATTAATGCACAAGGTTATGCTACATCAGGCATGCTGTCTGTAACAATTGGAGCAGTTGCCAATTTAATTTTGGATCCATTATTTATATTTGGATTGCATTTAGGAATACAAGGAGCTGCAATTGCAACGATTATTTCACAGACTTTATCAGCAGCATATGTATTTTATTTTTTAAGAAAGAAATCGGAGCTAAAAGTTCGAATGCTCTCCAAGGCAGAATGGAAAGTATGTGGAGCAGATGCAAAAAATATCGTGAGTCTTGGTAGTGCAGGATTTATTATGCAGCTGACAAATAGTTTAGTAACAATATGTTGCAACAGTGTGCTGTCGGGTATCGGGGGAGATGTTTATATATCAGTGATGACAATTGTATCAAGCATCCGGCAGATGGTAGAGACACCGATTTATGCTATGAATGAAGGAACCTCTCCAATTTTAAGCTACAATTATGGAGCACAGCGTCCAAAACGTGTTAGAAAAGCAATTAGAGTAATGACTTGTATGATTCTTATTTATACGGCAATCATGTGGAGTGTGATTATTTTCGTACCGGAATTTTTAATCGGAATTTTCAGTTCGGATAAAGAATTACTGGTAGATGCCGTAGAAGCATTGAAGTTGTATTTTGCAGCATTTATATTTATGGATCTGCAATATATTGGACAGACGGTATTTAAATCATTAAATAAAAAGAAACAGGCAATCTTCTTTTCGTTACTTAGAAAAGTATTTATAGTCGTGCCATTAACATATTTGTTTCCATATACATTTCGCATGGGAACAAGAGGTGTGTTTTTAGCAGAACCGATATCAAATGTAATTGGAGGAAGTTTGTGTTTTATTACAATGCTGGCAATTGTGATGCCGGAGTTAAAGAAAATGAAGGAGGAAAATTATGAGTGAGTTAGATGTGATTCAAGGTTTTTTTGCAAAGGAGCAGAAAGAAAAAATTGACAAATATCGTATTTTAAATGAAACGGTTATAAAGGGACAAATCCTTTTTACAGGGTCATCATTGATGGAACAGTTTCCGATAAACGAATTGTTAATGACTGAGAAAATGGATTATATTATTTACAACCGCGGAGTTAGCGGGTTCACAACAGATGATATGTTAGAAAACATGGATGTTCAGGTGTTTGGTACAGAGCCGTCTAAGATTTTTATTAATATTGGAACAAATGATATTAGTAATCCGTCGATTTCTTTTGAGGAAGCACTTACACATACCATGACAAATTATGAGAAGATCCTGGTGCAAATTAAAGAAAAATTGCCAGAAACACAGGTGTATATGATGGCATATTATCCTGTTAAAGAGGATGCTCCGTTGCCAGAGGGGGAATGGGGTAGAACGATGTTTAAAAATCGAAATAATACAAATATACCGATAGCTAACGAAGAAGTCAAAAAACTGGCCGATAAATTTGGCTATACATATATCGATGTGAATAATGGATTGACAGATGCAAATGGAAATTTAAAAGAGGAGTATACGATAGAAGGTGTACATATGTATGCAAATGCGTATAGGTGTGTTTTAGAAAATCTTAAGAAGTATCTATAAGTTCGAGAGCCGGTTGGGGACGAGAGCCAGTTGGGGACGGGGTTTAATGGCTTTTTTGCGTAGCAAAAAGCCATTAAACTCCGTCCCCTTTTGGCTCTCCGTCCCCTTTTGGCTCCCCTGCCTTAGCTTCGAGTAAGCGAAAAAATAAATTCTGTTCCGACGCCTTCTGTACTGATGACATTAATATGTTCATCGTGAGCTTGTATAATTTCTTTTACAATAGAGAGCCCAAGGCCGGTTCCTTTTTTGTCTTTTCCGCGAGAGAGGTCTGATTTGTAAAAACGTTCCCAGATTTTTCCCTGGTCATTTTTAGGAATACCGATACCGGTATCTTTGACAGAAGTAAAAATCTTGTCGTTTTTCAGTGTGACTTCGACGGTGACAGTAGAATCATTGTCGCTGAATTTGATAGCGTTATCGATTAAGTTATATAGTACCTGCTGGATTTTTCGTCGGTCGGCATGGACCAGAACTGTTTCGTCTACCAGTACTAATTTAATTGAAACATGTTTTGGAGTGCAGACTCCTTCAAAGGATGCAGCGGTATGCTTGATCATTTCCTGCAAGTCAAAATCGGTTTTATCAAGTAAAAGTTCTTTTGTATCAAATTCATTTAAGGTGAGCAGGTCATTGGTTAAATCAGTCAAACGTTCTGTTTCAAATAAAATGATTCCGAGATACTTCTCATATAATTCCGGTGGAATTGTTCCGTCAGACATAGCCTGAACATACCCTTTCATAGAAGTAAGAGGAGAACGGAAATCATGAGAAACATTTGCAACGATTTTCTTTTGATAGTCTTCCATATCCTTTAACTGTGCAGCCATATAATTGAGAGATGCTGACAGATATCCCATCTCATCCTGTGTGTGTACAGGAGTTTCATACTCAAGATTTCCAAGCGCATATTGTTTTGCAGCATCTGTAATCTGTCGGAGAGGGAGAAGTATAAAATACTGAAAACCAATCAGAAAAATAAATGCCATAATATAAATTACGCAAATAGTGATATAGAAAGGTTTCATCAGCTGAACACAAATGTTGTCAATATAAGATACAGGGGTGTGGATTAAAAGATACCCCTTGGTATCAAATCCTTGTATAACAGGAGCGATGACTGTAATCATATCTTCTTTAAAATATCCATGATAATCACCTGTTAAATATTGATTTCCGGCGGTTTCAGCTGGATCGAAATCAGCAATAGAAGAAGGCGCACTTGTGTTATTCCAATTGCTGGCAGTAATGATTGTTCCGTCTTCTGATACAAACCAGAGAGAAGAATTCATGTAGATCTTCATTGCACTTAACTGAGTATGGACAGACCATGCGGTAGTTTCGCCGGAAAAATAAGAAGGCAGATAATTAGTTGTAAGGATATTGGCCTCTTTGTACATGTTTTGCGCGGTGTTGACTTTAAGAGTCTCAATTAAAAGCTGATTTCCAAGAGTGGCGGCAGTGAAAAAGCTCAAAAATCCAAAAATGATATATAAAATAATAAACTTTAAATTAAGTGTACTTTTCATAGATAGATAAGCCTTTCTTGTTTTTTTATCTCAGTCGAGAAGACTCCCACCTCTTTCAGGTGGTGAGTAACAGCAAATTTGTCTCAGTGGGAGTCCAATCTCCGACTGAGATAAACGCTCCGCGAGGATGCGCAGTGATTCTGTAAAGAATGTGTCAGCTTACGCTGACCAGAATCACGCGCCAAGTCTCGCGGCTGCTCGACTTGATATAATCATTGCCGTACAGCTAAAGGGCCGTACGGCATAAGAACATAGTTATTTTGTCTCAAATTTATATCCGATACCCCAGACAGTGCTAAGCCCCCAGGAATCATGATTTTTGATTTTTGCACGAAGGCGTTTAATATGAACATCAACAGTGCGGGTGTCTCCAATATATTCATATCCCCAAATCTGATCTAATAATTGTTCCCTTGTAAATACCTGGTTTGGTGATGATGCAAGAAAATAAAGCAGTTCCAGTTCCTTTGGCGGCATGTCGACCTGTTGTCCGTCACAAACGACAGAGTAATTGGTCAAGTTAATAATAAGTCCGTCATATTCTACACATTTAATCTTCTCGGCAGCAGCCGGTTCCGGACGGACTGGCTGATAACGGCGGAGAACGGCGCGTACACGGGCAACCATTTCTTTAGAGTCAAATGGTTTTAAAATATAGTCATCGGCACCAAGCTCCAGCCCGAGCACCTTGTCAAAAACTTCTCCCTTGGCGGAAAGCATGATGATAGGCGTAGCAGATTTGGCACGAATTTCGCGGCACACCTGATAACCGTCAATGCCTGGAAGCATAAGATCCAGAAGCACAAGATTTGGCTGATAAGTGTCAAATGCGTTGAGTGCATCTTCTCCGTTATAGACCATTTTCGTATCGAAACATTCCTTTGTCAGATAAAGAGAAATAAGCTCGGCAATATTTTCATCATCATCTACGATTAAAATTTTCTGTTTTGTGACCATTTCAAATTCCTCCTTATTTCAATTCTACAATAGTAACACCGGCATCACCTTCGCCGTATTCAGCAAGTCGATAAGACTTGACGTGTTTCTGACGGCGTAAGTATTCATGAATTCCTTTTCTCAAAGCACCGGTTCCTTTTCCATGTACGACACGGACACTGTTCAGATGAGAAAGAAGTGCATCATCCAGATATTTATCCAATTCGGAAACGGCTTCATCGACAGTTTTTCCAAGTAAATTAATCTCTGGACTTACAGAAAGTGATTTACTCATTTTAATTTTACTCTTCGAAGTTCGCTTCATTGCTTTTGGACTGTATGGATTCACATCCTCGATAATTTCCAGGTCAGAAATATTTACCTGAGAACGTAAGATACCCATCTGTACAGTTACATTTCCACGAGAATCAGGTTTAGAACTGATTGTTCCTGTCAGATTCATACTGAGAACCTTAACAGATTCACCAAGCTTAAAATCGGATGGCTTATAAGCTTTTTTTGGCTTCTGTGCTTTGATTGTAGATGCAGCAGAAGTGTCTTTGATTTTTTTGCGAAGTCGTTCACGTTCCTTTTCCATATCAGCCGCAGAAATGTTTTCCTTTCCAAATTTACGGAAATTCTTAATTGTTTCATCGGCAACATCTTTGGCATCACGCAAAATAGCGTTTGCTTTTTCATTTGCTTCTCGTAAGATACGTTCCCTTTGTTCATCCAGTTTATCTTGTTTTTGCCGAGTCTGCATTTTTAAAGCTTCAATCTCACGTTTATATGCAGCGATTTCCTCGCGTTCTTTTTCAATTGTGCGTTTGCTTGTCTCAAGATCAGTCATCATGTCTTCGAAAGAGACGTCCTGTTCAGTCAGTCGTTTTTTCGCATCTTCAATAATATAATCCGGAATTCCAAGCTTGCTGGAAATTGCAAAAGCATTACTTTTACCAGGTATACCGATTAATAAACGATAGGTCGGTTTCAGACTTTCTACGTCAAATTCACAACAGGCATTTTCAACGCCCGGAGTAGATAATGCATACACTTTTAATTCACTGTAATGTGTAGTAGCCATTGCCCGGATTCCACGTTTGTGTAAATATGAGAGAATGGCAGTGGCGAGGGCAGCTCCCTCTGTCGGGTCGGTTCCGGCACCTAACTCATCGAAAAGAACAAGAGAATTCTCATCTACATCCTGCAAAAAGGAAACGATATTCGTCATATGAGAAGAAAATGTACTTAAACTTTGTTCGATACTCTGTTCATCTCCGATATCAGCATAAACCTGATGAAATACAGCCAGTTCGGAATGGTCGCCGGCTGGGATATGAAGTCCTGCCTGTCCCATCAATGTCAGTAATCCCACAGTTTTAAGAGACACTGTCTTACCGCCGGTGTTTGGTCCGGTTACAATTAATAGTGTAAAATCCTTTCCGAGAGAAATTGTAATTGGAACAACTTTACGTGCATCCAGTAGCGGATGACGTCCCTCACGGATATAAATACGTCCCTCGGTGTTAAAAAGCGGGCGGCTTCCGTTCATTTCCAGTGCAAGACGTCCTCTTGCAAAAATGAAGTCCAAGTCAGTTAAAGAGCGATAGTCTGTTCGGATCTCTTCGATATATTCTGCAGTATCCTCGCTAAGACGAGCCAGGATCACCTGGATCTCTTCCTGTTCTTTAGCATATAATTCCTTCAGATCATTATTTAATTTCACAACAGCCATAGGTTCGATAAATAAAGTAGAACCCGTAGAAGACTGATCATGGATCATACCCTGTACATTTCCACGGCACTCTGCTTTGACCGGCAGACAATAACGGTCTCCACGCATTGTGATAATCGGGTCCTGCAAATAAGTTCTAAGAGAACCATTTACAAGATTTGTTAAGGTAGCATGCACTTTGTCATTCATATTATTGATATTACGTCGGATGTGCTTCAGTGTGCTGCTGGCATCATCGCTGATTTCATCTTCGCTGATGATACAGCGCTCAATCTCATTTGCCAAAAGAGTCAGAGGCTCTAGTTGTTCAAAATAGGCATCCAGACAATCAGTAAGTTCATCTTGTGTGTCATGACGGCCATATGCTTTGACACGTCCGGCTGTTTGAAGAAGCTTGAGAATGCGGAGTAATTCGCCGCTTCCGAGAGCAGCACCAACCTCCAGACGTTTCATGGACTCTTCTACAGGAGCGGCGTCGCTGAAAGAAATGCGCCCTTTTTTAATCAGTCTGGTAAATGCAGCAGCAGTTTGTTCCTGAGATGTATTAATCTTATTCAGATTAGTCATCGGCTTCAGTTTACGACAAAGCTGCCTGCCACGAAAAGAAGATGCCTGTTCTTCCAACATGGCAATAATTTTATGATATTCTAATTTGGTTAATGTTTTCTGATTCATAATCTATCCTTTTTATAAAAATATTAATTAAAATACTATTTTACCAATCCTCATTATAGCTTATTTACAATCCATTGGAAAGGATAATATTGAACAATCCGCAGGAATACGTTATACTGATTTGGTAAAGGAGACTGCAGCGTATGTCGAAGGAACAGAAAGAAAAAAACAGTGACAATTCAAGTGCTGACGAGAAAAAAGATACAAGGAAAAGTCAAAAAGAAGCAGGAGAAAACTTTTCTTTTCTTCAAGAGACTGTAAAGACAAAAAAGAAGAGCGGGAAAAGCCGAGTTATGCAATATATACGGAATATATTGTATGGTATAATTTTCGGGATTTTTGCCTGCTGTAGTTTTTTTGCGCTCAAACCATGGGCAGAAGAGATATTTTATCACGATGAGACAAAGGTAACGATACCTGTTGAGGATGGAGATACAGCACAAGACGATGATTCACAAGACGATGCAGATGATTCACAGCTTAGTACCGAGACTGCGGCAGAACACTATGAAGAAATGTTGGACAGCATGTATTCTATAGCAGAAAAAGCAGAAAAAAGTGTTGTAATAGTTCAAGCGACCGAAAAAGGGGACTGGACAACAGAGACTATGAATCTGAGACAATCTTCAGGAGTGATCGTAGGTGAAAATTCGAGGGAAATACTTGTTTTAACAGACGCTTTGATCTGTAAAGAAGCAACGCATTGGAAAGTGACATTTAACGGGAAGGAAGAATCTGATGCGGCATTAAAAAAACAAGACAAGAATAGAAATATTGCAGTGTTTAGCATAGATAAGAAAAATGTTTCCGATGCGACACAAAAGAGAATCGAAGTAGCTACATTTGGCAATTCAAATATTTGCAAAAGAGGACAGGTTGTTATTGCACTCGGATACATATTTGGCTATGATGATGGCTTAAGCTATGGTGTGATCAGTTCCAAATCACAGGAGGCGGTATTTGATGACAGCCAGTGTCAGGTGCTCAGTACAAATATTTCTTTAGCCGAAGGCGGTACAGGGATTCTTGTGAATCTAAAAGGAGAAGTATTAGGGCTGATCCGAAGTGATGTATTGAAGGACACAGGAAGCAGGACAGCAAATGCACTTGCGATTTCAGATTTGAAGGAAGTGCTTGAGATGATGTTAAACGGAGAAAGTGTACCATATCTGGGAGCGTATGGAAATGCTGTGACAGAAGAAATTTCAGAACAGCAGAACATACCAATCGGAGTATATATTACGAATGTACAGTCAGATTCTCCGGCAATGGATGCGGGAATCCAGCATGGAGATATTATTCAGGAAATTAAAGGAATGACCGTGACAGGAACAGCATCATATACAAAAGCAATTGAAAAGTGTACCGTAGGTGAAACAATAAAAGTCCGTGGACAACGCCGTGGAAGTAATGGATATGTAGAAGTGACATATAATGTCACGATAGGAAGTAAAGAATAGAGATAGAAAGAGGAAATAGTAATGAAATATATTAAAGAGCTGCATGAGGGTGAAACGATCAGAAGTATTTATCTGTGTAAAGGAAAACGCTCAGCCGAGACAAGAAACGGAAAACCATATGATAATCTTATCTTACAGGATAAGACAGGTACGTTGGACGGAAAGATATGGGATCCGAACTCACAGGGGATTGCAGATTACGACGAGAAGGACTTTGTTGAAGTTGTCGGAGATGTAATTACATATAACAATAATTTACAGTTAAATATCAAACAGCTTCGTATTGCAAGTGAAGATGAATATAATCCGGGAGACTACATGCCGACTTCAGAAAAAAGTGTAGATGGTATGTATGAGGAATTACTGGGGTATATTCGCAAAATTTCCAATCCATATTTACGACAGGCTGTAGAATACTATTTTGTAAAAGACGAAGCATTTATCAAATCCTTTAAAGGACATTCAGCAGCAAAGACAGTTCATCATGGATTTGCAGGAGGGCTTTTGGAGCATACTTTGAGCGTGACTAAGATGTGCGAATACTTTGTAAATGCATATGATATTTTAAATGCAGACTTATTGTATGCATCAGCAGTTTGTCATGATATTGGAAAGACGAAAGAACTGTCAAATTTCCCAGACAATGATTATACAGACATCGGACAGCTCGTTGGACATATTGTGATAGGAGTTGAGATGATAGGAGAGGCAATCCGTACAATTCCAGATTTTCCGGAAAAACTGGCAAATGAATGGAAACACTGCATCGTAGCACACCATGGAGAATTAGAATATGGTTCACCAAAGAAACCGGCACTGGCAGAAGCTGTGGCACTGAATCTGGCAGATAATGCAGATGCAAAGATGCAGACATTAAAGGAGATTTTCAAAGATAAATCAGGAACAGACTGGTTGGGATATAATCGTCTGTTTGAATCAAATCTTAGAAAAACATCGTTGAGTGAGGAAAGCAAATCATGATGCAGAAAAATGAAACTGCGATTGTAACCATTGAAGACATTGGTGTCAATGGTGAAGGAATCGGAAAAGTAGACGGATATACATTATTTATTAAAGATGCTGTAATTGGCGATGTAGTAGAAGCGAAGGTTATGAAAGCTAAAAAAAATTATGGTTACGCAAGACTGATGAAGATCATCACACCATCGAAAGATCGTGTGACACCAGTCTGTACATTTGCAAGAAAGTGTGGCGGATGTCAGATTCAGGAAATGTCGTATGAGCAGCAGCTTCAATTTAAACATAATAAAGTACGTGGTAATCTGGAGAGAATCGGTGGATTTTCTCCAGAACTTTTAGAAAAAATCATGGAGCCGGTTGTCGGAATGGAAGAGCCGTTTCACTATCGAAATAAAGCCCAATTTCCATTCGGAACAGATAAAGAGGGGAATCCCATTACAGGATTCTATGCGGGCAGAACACATGATATTATAGCAAATACGGACTGTGCACTTGGAGTGGCAGTCAATAAAGAAATATTGGAGAAGACCCTTTCGTTTATGAAAAAATATCAGATTCCGTCATACGATGAGAATACAGGAAAAGGTCTGATTCGTCATGCTCTTATCCGGTATGGATTTACAACAAAAGAAATCATGGTTTGCTATGTAATTAATGGAAAACACATTCCGCATGTTGAAGAGCTTGTAGAAACATTGCGAGAACTGGAAGGAATGACAAGTATTACATTTAGTTCCAATACAAAAAGAACAAATGTAATCATGGGCGATTCTTATGAAATAATTTGGGGACAAGGATATATTACAGATTACATCGGGGATGTAAAATATCAGATTTCTCCATTGTCATTTTACCAGGTTAATCCTGTACAGACAGATAAATTGTATGGGCTTGCATTGGAATATGCGGATTTAAAAGGGCATGAGACAGTTTGGGATCTGTACTGTGGAATTGGAACGATTTCATTATTTTTAGCACAGAAAGCAAAAAAGGTTTACGGAGTTGAAATTATTCCACAGGCCATTGAAGATGCTAAGAGAAATGCGGCGATCAACGGATTTGAAAATGCAGAATTTTATGTTGGAAAAGCAGAAGAAATTTTGCCAAAATACTATGAAGAATATGCAAAAACACATGACGGAGAAAGAGCTCATGCAGATGTTATTGTGGTAGATCCGCCACGTAAAGGATGTGATGAGACATTGTTGCATACGATGACAGAGATGCAGCCGGATAAAATTGTCTATGTAAGCTGTGATTCGGCGACATTGGCAAGAGATTTGAAGATTCTTTGTGAGAGAGGATATTGCCTGGAGAGAGTCAGGGCGGTAGATCAATTTCCGATGTCGGTGCATATAGAGACTTGTGTGTTGCTACAAAGACGAACTATGTAGAAATCCTTAATTTTAGGCACTTTTTTAAGCATATAGTCTTTACGAGCGAGGGCGATAAAATCAGAAATAAAGAGATAAAAAACTATATCAATGTTTCAGTAGTTGTTGATATAGAGTGTGGGAACACAAACAATTAAATATTAGATTTGAGGGGTACTTGTAAAAAGTATCCCTTTTCAATGTAAGACGTTCAATATTGAGCGTCTATTTAGTACCATAAAAGTGTAGTTGTTAGAGAGTAATTAACTCTGACAGCTGCACTTATTTTATTATAATATAGGGGAGTAATTGGTCTGACGTAGCTCTATTTGGATCATTGCATCCGTCAAAAAAACCGTTAACCAACCCCTTATTATAAGCATTCGATTAAGCAGGTAGGGATTCGCTCCCGCGTAACTAACTAAACTGGATGGTAATAAGTGCGGCTGGAACAATTACTAATACAGTTTAAGGAGATTAAAAAATGATAAGCGTAGGTGTAGATGTATCGAAAGGAAAAAGCACAGTCTGCATACTTAAACCTTACGGAGAAGTAGTGAGCAGTCCTTTTGAGATACATCATGTAGAAAAGGACATGGAAGATCTTGATAATTTACTGAGCAAGCTGGATGGAGAGGTAAGGGTAGTGATGGAGGCCACTGGTATTTACCATCTGCCCATAGTGACATTTCTTCATGACAAAGGATATTTCGTATCTGTTGTTAATCCGTTCGCAATGAAAAAATATGCGAAAGACAACAGCATCAGGGGAGCAAAGACCGACAGACTTGATTCAATAATGATCGCAAACTACGGAATTGAGAAATGGTTTAAGTTGCAACGATATGAAGGCACTGAAGAAACCTATGCTGAACTCAAACTTTTGGGACGCCGTTATCGGTACTATATGGAGTTACATGTGAAAGCTTTACAGGAGCTGACACATGTTCTGGATTATGTGCTGCCGGGAATAAAGAAGATGTTTAACAGTTGGAATGAAGCTAATGGAAAAGATAAACTCAGCGACTTTGTAGAGAGATTCTGGCACTTTGATTTGATCACATCTATGAGTCTCGAAAAGTTCACTGAGGAATATATTGCTTGGGCAAGAGAAAAGAAATACCACAGAAGCAGATCTAAGGCTGAGGCAGTCTATGAATTAGCTTCAAGTGGTATTCCTACACTGTCTTCCAGCACCCCATCGACCAAAATGTTAGTACAGGAAGCAGTATCCGTATTGAGGGCTGTAGACAGCTCTCTGTCTCTTATTTTAACACGAATGCAAGAACTTGCGAAGTCCTTACCTGAATATTCGGTTGTCAGGGAAATGGGAGGAGTTGGTAATGTCCTTGCAGTGAAACTTATTGCGGAGATTGGAGATGTAAGAAAGCTGCACAATGCAAAAGCACTCATAGCATGGGCTGGGATTGATCCACCACCATATGAATCAGGACAGTTCATTGGTTCAAAACGCAGGATAACAAAGAGAGGCTCATCAACGCTCAGAAAAGTCGGATATGAAGTGATGAGAGTGCTGAAAAGTCACTCTGCTCCGAAAGATGATGCCGTATACAATTATATTTTGAAAAAGGAAAGTGAAGGTAAAAGTAAAAAGCATGCAAAAATTGCCGGATTGAATAAATTCCTGCGTATTTATTATGGAAGGGTGATGGAAGTTTACCAGTAAAGAAGACAAAAATCATCTGATGTAATTATACAGACTGGAAATAACGCCAGTCTTCTTGTTGTACACAAAAATAGATTAAGGAAATAATTAAAAAAACCTGCTTAAAAGTACTTGACTTTTGTTAGCAGGTTTTTTTACCCAAAATGAAAGGAGCATTTAGAATTATGAAAAAGATATTGAAACGATTGTGTACGGGCTTCTTAGCTCTTGCAACTGGAAGATTGTAGGATAAATCAAAAAATGCCGTAGCTTTATTTTGCATTTATTGCAAGTTACACGCTACGGCTAGATTAAAATATAATATTTTGAAATCTTCATAAAATCTTTAATTTTGCTTTTTATACTTTAACTAAAAAATAAGGAAAGGGTATGAACAATTATGAAAGCAATTTTAAAAACAAATAACCTATGTAAAGATTTCAAAAAGCAAAAGGCAGTGAATAATATATCTATAACTGTCCGTGAAAATTCAATATATGGGCTACTCGGTCCAAATGGTGCTGGAAAATCTACCACTTTGAAAATGATTACGGGTATGCTCCGTCCTACTAGCGGTAAAGTTCTTTTTAATGGACATGAATGGAACAGAAAAGATTTAGAACAGATAGGAGCTTTGATTGAAACTCCTCCACTTTATGAAAATCTTTCCGCAGTAGAAAATTTAGAAGTCCGTGCAAAATTACTAAATATTCCTAAAACCCGAATAGATAAAGTTTTAAAAATGGTAGATTTGCAAAATACAGGAAGGAAAAAAGCTGGACAATTTTCAATGGGAATGAAACAACGTTTGGGAATAGCTATCGCTTTGTTGAATAGTCCCAAATTGTTGATTTTAGATGAGCCGACAAATGGATTAGACCCTATCGGCATACAAGAATTACGTTCTCTTATTCGTTCTTTTCCCTCTAAAGGGATTACTGTTATTCTATCCAGTCATATTCTATCAGAGGTTCAGCTTATCGCTGATGATATTGGTATCATTTCAAATGGTATTTTAGGATATGAAGGACAGATGAATAAAGATGAAAATTTAGAAAATCTGTTTGTAGAAGTTGTAAGGAAATCACAGGAGGAACGATAAAATGAAAAATTATATATCCTCTGAATATTTAAAACATAAAAATACATTCGCAAAAAAATTAGTATGGTTAGCTCCTATACTAACTTTATGTCTGAATGTACTTACTCCTATGTGGTATCAACAAAATTCGTATAACTGGTGGTATGTATTCTTATATCCTGGTTGTTTAACGCTATTATCTATTTTGATAATTCAAAGAGATAACGGCAAATTAAAATTTAGAGCAATTTTGTCATTGCCTGTTGACTTAAAAAAAGTATGGTATGCAAAAATAATCACTTGTATAATATACATTGTACTTGCAAATACAATTTTGATGTTATGCAATGTTGCAGGTGGTTTTATCATTCAACACATTTTTGATATACCTATGACAATTAGCCCAATGCAGGCATTGTTCGGAACACTTTGCATTATTCTGGCAAGTATATGGAATATTCCATTATGCTTGTGGTTTACAAAAAAAGTGGGTGTATTTGCCACTCTCATATTAAATGTTGGAATGAGCTTTATGTTGGGAACATTAGGGGCAAATACAAGTTTTTGGTTCATATGTCCTTATAGCTGGGTTACTCGCCTTATGGTTCCCACATTAGGAATATTACCGAATGGAGAATCAGTAACAGGAAGTGCTTTATCAACTCCTTTACCGTTGGTTATTATGACAATCTGCTTGTCATTGCTTTTACTATATACAATTTCAAAGTCAACGGCAAAATCTTTTATAAAGCAGGAGGTTCTTTAATGTTTAGTATTATCAGATGTTTTCAAGCAGAATGGCTTAAAAGCAGACATACACCATTACTTTTAGTCCATGTGCTTTTTCCGTTAATAGGAGCTGGTGTTTTTGCAGGATATTTTCATATATCCGGTTGGAGTGAGATGACAAATGTAACGACCTTTTTAGAGGTGTTAGCAATTATTTTTCCATTTGTTATTGGTATCGTTGTAGGTATGATAGTCGAACTAGAAAATGGAGCAGGTCATTTTCAGTTAATCTTAGGTACGATCCGTTCACGTATAGCGGTATATATCGGAAAATTAGTATATCTTATCGTTTTAGCAACCTTTGCAACAATACTTTGTATTTTCTTGTTTGCCGTACTCTATCCAGTTATGCCATTTTCGTTTTATATAAAACCTCTTATTATGTTGATATTGTCTGTAATACCACTTTATCTTATTTCCATACCTGTTGGTTTCAGTTTAGGCAAAAGTGTATCTATGGGCATAGGTATTGTAGGAAGTTTATTATCTGCATTGCTAGTTACAGGACTTGGAGATTTTATCTGGAAATTCCTGCCGTGGGGCTGGGGTGTACGATTTATGGATTATTGTGTTTTAAGATATGTTAATGAGGGGCAGTTTCATTCTAACTTACCCGAATTTCAACTAGGTTTTATACTCATGCTGGTTTTTACAGTAGTGCTGTTTATCATAAGCTTAGTGTGGTTTCAGAGATGGGAAGGAGCAAAAGAAAATGAGTAAAAAAATGATGATATTAAGTAACTTCTGATACTGTATCAAATAATGAATTGGGAAGTTACATTGGTATTCTTGCGGAAAATGTCATATTTAATGCAGAAACAAAAATTCCTTTGTCAAAGGAGGAACTAAGAAAAATTGACTGGTATGGGGAAAACGCCGGACAACATCGGGAACAATGGATTTACAAAGATATTTATGAAATTCATGGTACAGAAAAGACCGAAGCCGTTGCAGTACAGATAAATGACCGCTACTATATTGCAAAGCGTCAATGACCGATTTTTGTTTTTCTGCCTTTATGGGTTATGATATACTAAAAAAGCTAGGAGGCGATACTATGGCAACAATCCTTATGATTGATGATGAACGACCTATTTTAGAACTTGTGAAAAATGGACTGCAAAAGGACGGACATTTAGTTACAGTCTATACGTCCGCCGCACAGGTTCCTCTTGATAAACTTAACAGATATGACTTGATTATACTGGACATTATGATGCCAGATATAGACGGGTTTTCTTATTGTGATAAAATCCGTTCATTAGTGGACTGTCCTATCCTCTTTCTGACTGCTAAGACAATGGAAAATGATATTACATTCGGTCTTGGATTAGGAGCAGATGACTATTTGACAAAACCATTCCGTATTACAGAATTACGGGCAAGAGTAAATGCCCACTTACGCCGCGAACACCGAGAACGACATATAGCTCTTACATTTGACCGGATAAAAATTGATTTATCTGCAAAAGAATTACGGGTAGATAATATACCAGTGCCTTTAACGAAAAGTGAATATCTGATTTGTGAGTATCTTGCTAGTAACAAAGGACAGGTTTTTTCAAAGGAACAAATATACGAAGCTACATTTTCCCTTTATGGAGAAAGCGATAGTTCTACAATCTCGACACATATAAAAAATATAAGGTCAAAGTTTGAGAAAACGGGTGTTCAGCCAATCGTAACAGTTTGGGGGATAGGTTATAGATGGGAATAAAAATGAAAACATCACTTACAAGAATTTTTTATAAATTTCTTGTTTGTCTACTTGGCGGACTATGCTTGTCCGTTGTCGTCCCTTTTGCCTGTATGATGTTTGCTTCCAGTATAGGGCTTGTAACACTTGCAGATAATAACGAACGGCAAACGAAAGCTTTAGTACCGATACTAACTGCAACACCAAATGTATCAGATATACATTTTCCTACTGGAACTAAATTTCTTCGATTAACTAAAAACTATGGATACATAGATACGAATATGAGTGAAGAAGAAAAAGAAAAGGCTTTAATGTTTGCTAAAACGGGGTTCATGGATACAAGTGGTAAAACACAGTTTATTTTCATTACTCGAGATGATGAATATATTGTTTTACAGTATGTTATAGGTTCTCAATATTTAAATGCACAATTTAATCAGTATTTACCGTCCCCAGAAATTATGATGATTTCTTTAATCACTATAAGCAGCTTAGGGGTATGTGTTTATCTGACTGTTCATTTTGCTAAAGAGCTGAGAAAAGAATTGACACCTATTTTAGAAGCTACCAAAGAAATTGAAAATCAAAACTTAGATTTTACTATCGGACATTCTAAAATATTGGAATTTGAAAACGTGATTATATCTTTTGACAGCATGCGGAACAGCTTAAAAGAGTCATTAGAAAAACAGTGGAGAAGTGAAAAATTACAAAGAGAACAAATTGCTTCTCTCGCCCATGATTTGAAAACTCCATTAACTGTTGTGCAAGGGAACATTGATTTGTTAGATGAAACAGAACTTGACGAAGAACAAAAGCTATATTTATCGTATGCAATGAGTAGTTCTGAACAGATGAAACAGTACATAAAAATTTTGATTGATATATCTAAAACGACTGCCGGTTATCAATTACAAATGGAAGATATTAAATTGCCAGAGTTTTTGGCACATATTTTATCTCAAGCAAAAATCATTTGCAAGGATAAAGGTATTGTTATTCAGCAGACACAGCATAATTTCCCACAGAATATAACTGGGGATAGAATGTTACTGGAACGAGCATTGATGAATTTGGTTTCAAATTCTTTAGAGTACTCGCCTGAAAACTCTACATTATATATAGATGTAGATAGCAAGGACAATTACTTGAATATCTGTATTACAGACTGTGGCTGTGGCTTTTCGCAAGAGGCATTGGATCACGCAAAAGAACGTTTCTATATGGCAGACCAAAGTAGGAGCTCTAAACTTCATTATGGAATGGGTTTATATATTGTTGATATCATTATAAAACAGCATAAAGGAAAACTTCTGCTAGATAATTCCACAGAAACCAAAGGTGCCAAAGTTACTATAAAGTTACCATTATAAGAGAACGGCTTATTTGGAGGGCACTGAAAAAGTGCCTTTCGGAATAAAAGACCTAAAAAATTTTTTTAAGACAATTTTTTAGGTCTTTTATGTTATACTTAACTTATAAGATGAGAATATTAAAAATACTTTACCAGCTAAAAATACAATTGATAATTTAGATGCTGAAATTAAATATTGTCAGGACTTAGTTAAAGCTATAGAAAAGAATGATGTTATTGCAGCTTATCCAAAGGTTAGGGAAAAATTAAATATGTTAAATGAAACATTAGAAGATGATATTCATCATATTCAAGCTTGCGCTGATGCGGATGCAAGAATTGGTCATAAGTCTGTTGACACATCTTTCTTTGGTTATAAAACACATATTGCAATGACAGAAGAAAGAATAATAACTGCTGCAACTATTACTACTGGAGAAAAAAACGATGGTAAAGAATTAGAAACATTAATCACTAAAAGTCAGAAGGCCGGAATAAAAGTTAAAACAATAATTGGTGATTCTGCTTATTCAGAAAAGGGTAATATTGAGTTTGCAAATAGAAATAATATAAAACTTGTAGCAAAGTTAAATCCTTCTGTAACGCAAGGATTTAGAAAAAAAGAAGATGAGTTCCAATTCAATAAAGCTGCTGGAATGTATGTATGTAAAGAAGGACATATGGCTATTCGTAAAGCACGACAGGGCAAAAAGAATATATCTACAAACCAAACAGATACTTATTATTTTGATATAGAAAAATGTAAAATTTGTCCACAAAAAGAAGGTTGTTATAAAGACGGAGCTAAAAGTAAAACTTATTCAGTTACTATAAAAAGTGATATACATAAATCGCAGATAGCTTTTCAAGAAAGCGAATATTTTAAAGAAAAGTCTAAAGAGCGTTATAAAATAGAAGCAAAAAATAGTGAGTTAAAACATAGACATGGATATGATAAAGCATCATCTTCTGGTCTAATTGGCATGGAAATTCAAGGGGCATTAGCAATATTTAAAGTAAATATTAAAAGAATATTGAAGATATTAGGATAGAAATATCCTAGTTATTATATAAATAACTAAATAAAAATAGTTAATGAAACTAAAAGCTTCAGCTTCATTAACTATTTTTTACTTTGTAGATAACCGCACTTGAAAAACATTAAGTTTTTCAGTGCCCTCATTTATTTGCCTCATTTTTTAATTTAAGGTTTAATTTACATGATATAATAATTCAGGTATGAATAGGAGTAAATAACAATGTTAATTAACCTATCAGACGTTTTGTCAGACCAGCATAAGACGGTTGAAGAAACTGTGCGGCTGGAGATGGAAGAGATCCGGTTACAATCCGGAACCTACCCCATTATCAGCAAGGAGCCGGTTCATGTTAAAGTAGAGCATATAAGGGGAAAAGAACTGCTCATCACAGCTGAGACCAGATTGAGTGTCATGATTCCATGTGACCGTTGTCTGGAGGATGTGAAACGGGAGTTTGAACTGAATTGTGTGAAACATGTGGACGTAGGCCTCTCCGACGCAGAACTGACAGAGGAGCTGGATGAATCAAACTTTATTGACGGATATCATCTTGACGTGGACAAACTGCTCTTTCATGAGATTTTGTCGAGCTGGCCGACGAAAGTACTTTGCAGGGAAGACTGCAAGGGATTATGCAATGTATGCGGTCAGAATTTAAATACGGGGTCTTGTAACTGTGAAGATACAGGGCTTGATCCGAGAATGTCAGTTGTCCGTGACTTATTTAAGAATTTTAAGGAGGTGTAACCTATGTCAATCTGTCCAAAGAATAAATCTTCAAAAGCAAGAAGAGA
>OGZF01000542.1_pt1 | contig 33353 bp, 22 predicted proteins | sample 1576771 | NCBI WGS metagenome assembly OGZF01 (sample SAMEA3541536, study PRJEB24748) | human gut metagenome | biome: human gut; feature: human-associated habitat; material: faeces | place: China | collected 2012
TTTTCCGGCTTTTTTCTACTAAAAAACCGGAAAACTCCGTCCCCAATGGTCAGCCCCACTAATCCCCGTCCCCTTTTGACCTTCTGCTGCGAAAATTAATAAAATTTTAAGACAAGGATACTCAGGAGAAAATTGAAAATCGAAAGAAAAAGGAGTATAATTATTATGCTATAGTTTCTTCATAATATAAGAAAGAAACCATAAGGACGAAGCAAGAAACTGTAGGAAAGGAGTCAAATTTGAAGTTTAGAAATATAAAAGTAGCAAAAATCATAGGAACTAAAACACTTGCAGGACTTTTGTCAGTAGGTTTGGCTATGAGTGCCCCAGTAGCTGCATTTGCAGAGGATGGCAATGTAGCAGTAACACAGACAGCAGCGGGAATGCAGGCAAAAGCGGTGGATGGATCTGAGAATCTTGTTAATGTATCGGACAGTGTTCTTCAGATGGTTCAGAATGGAGAAGTTTATCTGGATGAGGCAAGCCAGTATCTGCTTGATGCAGCAACAGGACAGAAGGTTAATCCAGAGACTGGTGAGCGTGTAGCAGAGACGACAGTGACTCCGGAAAATCCGGCAACACCGGAGAATCCAGGAACACCAGAGAACCCAAGTACACCGGAAAATCCAGGAACATCAGAGAACCCAAGTACACCGGAAAATCCAGGAACACCGGAGAACCCAAGTACACCGGAGAACCCAGGAACACCGGAGAACCCGGAAACACCAGAGAATCCGGATAGTGCGAATAAGACGGAAGATTCCAAGGACGACCAAACAGCAGAGACAGATAAGAAAGAAGAACAGCCGGCAGCAGCTCCGACTGAAACGAAGGAAGAAGAGAATCCGGGTACAGAGACAACTCCTGTGGGAAGCAATCAAGCTTTGATTGCCAGTCAGAAGATTGTGAAGCTGCCACAGGTAGTGGAAGATTTCCGTTTCTGGACAGTTGCAAGAAAGTATGCATTTGCAAAGACAGATTTGTATGTTCGAGAGGCTATTCCAAGTTCAGAAAAAGATATCAAAGCAAGTGAAGTATCAAAGGAAGAGAAAGCAGCAGATTTAAAAAATGTAGCGAAGCGTTCAAAGATATTAAGCAAAACAGCAGAAAAAAAAGCAACAGCAAAGACAGAAAAGACATTTGACAAACAGGTTGCACAGCAGCAGTTGACAGAAGGTGTCCGAGCTGTAGGACAGATTACACAGGATGGTCTGTTGTATGTTCTCAAAGAGGAAGAGAATGGATGGCTGTATGTAGAGTCTGGTAATGTGCGTGGTTTTGTCAGAGCATCGGAAGTATATACAGGAGATGCAGCACAGAAATTGTTATCTGTTTATCAGAAACAAGCGAAGAAAAAAGCAGAGGCACAGAAGACAGAATATAAAGGAATTGAGGGAACTGCAAAGACAGCGACTGCTTTAGTTGACCCTTCCGAAAATCAGGCATTTACATATTTGAGAGCTACAGTAAATCAAACAGTAGTAAAGAAAGAATATGCATTGGTAAATGTAGATAAGCTAAATATCCGCGAGGAGAAGAGTGAGGATTCCCTGCTCGTTGGAACGCTGACACAAGGAAACCTCTGCTATATTCTTGCAGACCAGGATTCGGAGTGGACATATATCGAATCTGGTGATGTGCGAGGATTTGTAAAGCGTGAATATCTGAGCACAGGTGATGAAGTTACAAAACAGGTAAATGAAACCGGAGAAGAGAAATTTACAACAGCAAAAGAGGAGCTGAAACCGGAAGAAAATGATGCATTATATTATACGCTCACATCGACAAAAGCAGGGACTCCGAGTGGAGAAATCAGACAGTCCATGTTGGAATTTGCTTCACAGTTTGTCGGTAATCCATACGTATGGGGAGGCACAAGCCTGACAGATGGAGCGGACTGCTCAGGATTTGTACAGCAGATTTATAAACAGTATGGCTATGATCTTCCACGAGTAGCAGCAGACCAGGCACAGTATGGTACAAAGATTGCAGTAGAAGATGCACAGCCGGGCGACTTGATTTTCTATGCGAAAGATGGAGACATTCACCATGTTGTAATGTATGCGGGAAATGGAAAGACAATTGAAGCTGCAAATGAAAATGACGGTATCATTTATGGAAATGTAGATACAACAGAGGCAGTGTGGGCAACACGAATCTTAAATGATCAGTATTCGGTAGCAGGTGCCGGAATCGGCGAAGTCAATGCAACAGAGGATATGTATGGACAGTGTCTTGGTAATTTCAAGATCACATATTATTGTGCATGTGAGATTTGTTGTGACGTAGAGACAGGAATTACAGCCACAGGAACTCCGGTTGTAGAAGGTCAGACAATTGCAGTAGATCCAAATGTAATTCCGTATGGAACAAAGGTTATCATCGGTGGACATGTATTCACAGCAGAAGACTGCGGTGGAGCCATCAAAGAAAACCGTATTGATGTTTATGTGAATAACCATGCAGATGCATTGGCACTTGGAGTGACAAATGCAGATGTATATCTCGTGAAATAGACCAATGGGAGAGCCAACGGGGACGGGGATTAGACCATTCGGGGACGGAGTTTTCCGGCTTTTTTGCTAACAAAAAAGCCGGAAAACTCCGTCCCCAATGGTCAGCCCCACTAATCCCCGTCCCCAATGGTCTTAATCGCCTCGATATATGCCTTCGCATAACGACTCAATAACATATTTTTTCGTCTCACCATCCCAATTCGCATCTTGCAATTCATCTCAAGCGGTCTGGCAATGATATTTTCTCCATTTAATTTTTGATCAAGCACACCGGAACTTACCGTAAATCCATTCAATCCGATAGCAAGATTAAACAGTGTTGCCCTGTCTCGCACTTGAATATTCTTCGGAAAATCTAAAACACTTAAAAACTCTTCCGAAAAATAAAATGAATTACGCTCACCTTGTTCAAAGACAAGATATGGATATGGCCTCAAATCTTCTATTGTTAAGCTCTCCTTTTTTGCCAACGGATGCTCTTTACTTATGAAAACATGCGGATTGGCAACGAATAATTCTTCAAAGATCAATTCATTTTTCTTTAAAAGTTTTAAAAGCACATCTTCATTATGTTCTGATAAATACAGAATCCCCAGTTCGCTTTTTCCTTGTGCAACATCGTCTATAATCTCACCCGTCTGAGTCTCCCGCAAGATAAAGCTGTATTTTTCAACATTATACTGATTGATCACATCTACAAATGCATTTACCGCAAATGAATAGTGCTGGCAGGATACAGAAAATTTCGGCACTCTTTTTTCTTCATTTCCAAAATGTTCTTTCATAATGTCTGCCTGTTCCAAAAGCATGCGGGCATAGGATAATAATTCTTCCCCTTCGCGTGTCACAACCACACCCTTATTGGAGCGTACAAATGCTGTCACACCCATTTCCTTTTCCAGATTATGAATAGCATTGCTTAAACTCGGCTGTGAAATAAATAATTGTTCTGCTGCTTCTGTGATATTTCCACATTCAGCGACTGTCACAAGATATGTTAATTGTTGTAAAGTCATGCGTCACTTCCTCTTTTCTTTCCTGACAGATAAAATAAATGTTATACAGAGTATATCTCCCATACAGCTTTGCTGTCAATTCTAGACCAATGGGGACGGAGTTTTCTGGCTTTTTTCGTAGAAAAAAGCCGGAAAACTCCGTCCCCATTGGTCTTCTACGCCAGATTTCCCGGACCAAATCCTTGTGGCATCAACTCACGCAAGGTATAAACATCATAATGTTCTTTGTCCAATGCAAGTATCACCTGAAATGTATCCGGATTACAGAATTCCATCATGACTTGTCTGCATACTCCGCAGGGAGCTGCATATTCTGTCAGAATTCCTTCCTTTCCACCAACAATACAGATTGCATCAAATTCGTGCACCCCCTCACTGACTGCCTTGAAAAATGCGGTGCGTTCCGCACAGTTCGTTGGTGTGAATGCTGCGTTTTCAATGTTGCATCCAGTATACACCGTTCCTTTTTTTGCCAGCAATGCTGCCCCAACTTTAAAATTGGAATACGGCGCATAAGAAAATTTTAGTTGCTCGATTGCAGTGTCGATTAACTTCTCAATGACTTGTTTCTCCATTTGGTTTTCCTCCAGACAAAATAATGATATACAAAGTAGGCCAATAGGGACGGAGTTAGTGGCTTTTTGTCTGTGCAAAAAAGCCACTAACTCCGTCCCTAAATGGCTCCCGTCAACTGCCAAAACGCTACCGCACTCGCCGCTGCCACATTCAGCGAATCGACTCCATGCGTCATCGGAATCTTCACGGTATAATCACAATCGGCAATGGTCTCGGTTGCCAGCCCGTCGCCTTCCGTTCCGAGTATGATTGCCAGCTTTTCTTCCTGCATCAGTTTCTCATCATCGATTCGGACAGAATTATCACTAAGTGCAAGGGCGGCTGTCTTGAATCCCATCTTGTGGAGAATATCAATTCCTTCTTCCGGCCAGGAACAAGAGTTATTCACAAATGTCCATGGAATTTGAAAAGTTGTCCCCATACTAACACGAATTGCCCTCCTGTAAAGTGGATTACTGCATCCGGACGTAAGCAAGATTGCATCAATATTCATCGCCGCCGCAGAACGGAAGATTGCACCGACATTCGTCGGGTTCATCACATTTTCTAAAATAGCAATCCGTCGTGCATTCTTACAGATGTCTTCTACTTTCGGCAAATCTCTGCGATGCATTGCGCACAACATTCCTCTTGTAAGCTGAAATCCTGTAAGCTGCGTTAACACTTCAGATTCTGCTGTATAAATCAGAATTTCATTCAACTGTTCTTCACTCAATCTTTCTATGATACATTTCGCTTCCCCTGCAATCTGTTTTTTCTCAACCAACGCAGAAATCGGAACATACCCTGCGTCCAGTGCCCGTTCAATTACCTTTGGACTTTCTGCAATAAAAATTCCTTCTTCTGGTTTATCACGATTCAAAAGCTGTGCCTCTGTCTTTCTTGCATAAATATCTAACTCCGGTGCTTCAAACTCTGTAATCTCAATAATATTTACCATCTAATTTTCTCCCCGATGATTCAAGTGTAATACTTTTCTGACCTGGTATTTCATCTCTGCCAGATATTCCCGAAACATATTGTTCGGCATATAAAATGCAGACGAATCTGCCGCTATTCCATATATATTTTCTATTTTTTGATTTTTTGCAATCTGTAATGCCCGATATACATGAAAATTATTTGTCACAAGTCCGATTGTTGCCTTCTTTTTAATATATTTCATGCTGTTGGCAATGTTTTGCTCTGTAGTCTTTGACTTATCTTCCTTGATAATCCTGTCTGATGACATGCCCTGCTCGATCAGATACTTTGCCATTCCTTCCGCTTCTGAATATGGCTCGTTATATCCTTGTCCACCGGATACAATACAAATCGTCTTCGGATTTTCATTCATATATTCCAAAGCCTTGTCCAAACGATATTTGAGCACAATGCTTGGACCACTTTCTTTTACCTGTGCACCAAGTACAATAATATAATCTAGGTTTTCTTTTTCTTCTGTCGCTAAGCTACTGATAATACATCCTTCTACAATAATAAATGATGTCATTCCCAGTGCAAAAATAAGCAATATAATCCCACGTGCAACCATTGGAATCTTGTCCCATATTCCACAGTAAATTCCGATTCCCATCATAAGAAAAACGAACGCCATCCCAAACCAGACAAGAAAAAATTTTGTTCCTGACCGAGTTGCCTGTATCATAATTCCATACAGAAAGCACAGTATTCCAAGTACTCCTAATATTCCTGCTATTATACTTTTCATCATGTTTTTTCCCTTTATTTTAAGCTTTTGCCCCAAGTATCACCCGGATCAGATTTTTATCCAGCATTATCGTCCGATTCCATGGATTTAAAATAATACCTTGGATTTTCTCTACTTGAAGCACTGTTTCAAACAATTTGTCTATATCTGTTAAAAATGTAGACTTCACACTGTCTCCACCTTTTAATTCTTCTTCAAAACTTGTAAATGCCGTCCACCAGCTCTGTCCGTCCGATGTCTGAACCGCCTGGATTTGAATTTGTTCCAGCCCCTTCGGTGGCTCTACCGCCAGAATCACCTGTCCTTTTTCTTTCATTCGTCTGCGGATTACGGTCAATGTATGTGCCAGCATTTCCTGCGTACTTTCTTTTTGCAATCCTAAAATTGCTTCCTCAATTTTCTCATTTCCCTGTAATCCTTCATCTACCTTTGAATTATCCTGCTTTGTCATATTACTTCCTTTCTCTTTCTATTTCTCTTTCTATTCATTATGTTTAACAAAAAGCTAATCGTATTCTCTATCATTTTGTATTTTATATCATTTTTCCTGTGCTTCCCGCATCATTCTCTCTCGTCCTTTTGCATGTACCTGTTTTCGTACAAAATAAAAGCATATTACCTGCATTACGATTGTAAGTAACCAGGATGCCGGATAAGAAATAAATAAAAATTCCAGTGATCTATGTTGTGGGAACAGCATAAATATCCACACAATTCTCGTTCCGACTGTACCGATAATAGATAGGATCATCGGCACACCTGAACGCCCCATTCCTCGCAGCGCTCCCGGAAACAAATCCATAATTCCACACAAAAAGTAAGTAACTGTTGTCATTGATAAAATTTCCAGACCACACTGGATTACTTTCGGATCTTCCGTATAAACCTTCAATATTTCTGTTCCAAATGCATAAGAACCACAACCGAGGACTCCTGATATAACAACTGATAAAATCAAACAATTTATCAGCACCCGATCCATACGTTTATATTTTCCAACACCATAGTTCTGGCTTGTAAAGCTCATACATGCCTGTGTCACAGCATTAACGGAGACATATAAAAATCCCAGAATATTATTTGCCGCTGTATAACCGGCCATCGCTGTCGAGCCGAAGGAATTGACGGATGACTGTAACAATGCATTTGAAAAATTGATAACTGTACTCTGGATTCCGGCCGGAATTCCAACTTGAAAAATCTGTCTTAAATATACTTTCTGAATTCTTAATTTAGAAAATCTTAATTGATAACACCCTTCAGATTTATACAAACACCGAAGTACTAAAATACAGGATATTAACTGTGAAATGACTGTTCCGATTCCAACTCCGGCAACACCCATGTGGAAAATAATTACAAGGATCATATTTAATCCTGCATTTGCCACACCTGAAATAATCAAAAATATAAGCGGACGTTTTGTGTCTCCGACAGCTCTTAAAATGGCCGCACCATAGTTATATAACATAAAAAATGGCATTCCGCAAAAATAAATCCTCATATAAAGAGTAGATAACTCTATTACATCAGAAGGCGTTCCCATCAACTCCAATGCCAATTTTGCCAACACCAGTCCCACTACTGCCATTATAATTCCACTGATCAGTGCCAGTGTGATCGCTGTATGTACCGTTTCCGACATTTCTTTTTCCTTGCCGGAAGCATAAAATCTTGCTGCCAGTACATTTGCCCCAAGAGAGATTCCAATAAATAAATTGGTAAATATATTAATCAACGCTGTCGTTGACCCGACCGCAGCCAACGCCTGACTTCCACTAAATCGTCCGACAACAACAATATCTACCGCATTAAACATCAACTGCAAAATACCAGAAAGCATAAGTGGAAGTGAAAATGATATCAGCTTATCCATAATAGAACCATTACACATATCTATCTCGTATTTATTTTTCTTCACAGTTCTCTACCCCTTTTCTTTAAATTAAATTCCGTATTATATTATGGTACAAAAGAACAGTTAAAGCAAGTATGTGTGAAACATTGAATGAATTTGTAAAAGGAGATATTGCATCGCCCCTTGCTCTGCAATATCTCCTTTTTCTCACCCGATTCCACCAAGCAATGCTCCGGCTACCAACGCCAGAAATGCCAATGGAACCAGCACATATTTTCCGACCGGAACAAACCATCTTCCAATCTTCTTATCTCTGCCTTTGTTTACTGCCTGCAAAGCAAACTCTTCTCCTGCGATCCAGAAGAACATGATTGCTGACAGCATTGCACCAAGTGGACAAATATAAATTGAAACCGCATCCATCCATCCTGAAACGATTCCCTGAATAAGCAGTGCAACAGCGCATCCGATTACTGCGATCACACCAACTGCCGAGAATCTTTTTAATCCAAATTTTTCCTGCAATGTTGCTACCGGAGCTTCATACAGATTAACCAGTGAACTCATTCCGGCAAATAATACACAAAGATAGAAAATGATTCCTACAAGCTTACCGCCCGGCATTCCGTTAAATACGTTGATTAAATAAATAAACATAAGTCCCGGACCGCCTGAAGATAATTCAGCTCCGCCGACTGCCATCCCCGGAATAATCACAAATGCTGCGAGCAATGCCGCCATTGTGTCAAAAATCGCTACATTTCTTGCAGAACTCACCAAATCCTCTTCCTCGCTTAAATAAGAACCATATATCACCGTTCCGTTTCCTGCGATTGAAAGCGAGAAGAATGCCTGTCCGAATGCATATATCCATAGCTTAATATCTAACAGACCTTTTGGCTCGATTGTAAATATATAACGATAACCGGCTTCTGCTCCCGGCAATGTGAAAATATAAATTCCAAGCCCTAAAAACATGATAAACAAAAATGGCATCATGACTTTATTCGCCCGCTCAATTCCTCCTGCGATTCCAAATGCCATGATAACGGCTGTCACGATCACTGCAATCACCAGCCACAAATTGTTGCCAAAGACTTTTGCTGTACTTCCGAACATTCCGCCGATTATGTCCATGTCCTGTCCCATTGCTGCAACTTTACCGGTCAATGCCAGAAATGCATATTTAAAGATCCAGCCAACTACAACTGTATATCCAATCGCCAGTGCAAACGACCCAAGAACCGGCAGAACACCGATTAATTCTCCCGGCTTTCGCTTTCCTGTCCGCATCTGCGTACACGTTCCAAATGCTTTGATCGGTCCGCCTTTGGCTGCACGTCCCAATGCCATCTCTTCGATCACACCGGAAGAACTAATCAAAATTACAAATAAAATATATGGAATTAAAAATGTCATACCGCCCCAGTCAGATACCATATATGGAAATCTCCATATATTCCCCATACCAACTGCTGAACCGATACATGCTAAAACAAATCCTGTCTTACTCTTAAAACCATCCCTTTCATGACTTTTATGTTTCATCCTCTGCATCCTTTCTTACCCAATTTGTAAGCATATGTCTCATTTTTCAATATCAATTTTCTGATCAAATCCTGTAAGACTGAATACATCAAAGACTTCGTCAGACACATTTATAATTTTAAATCCGTCCTTATTCTGCATCTTTTTGTATGCGGCAATTACTTGCCGCAGACCTGCTGATGAAATGTATTCAAGCTTTGCGAAATCAAATACAAGACTTGTGATCTCGTCTGTAAGCTTTGAAAGTTCTTCTTCTAACTGTGGAGCTGTCTGTGTATCCAGCCATCCTACAATCTCCATTGTTGTTTTCGTTCCATCTGTTTTACTAATAATTTCCATGAATTTTTCTCCTTAAATTAATCAAAAAATGTAAGTCTGTCCAGTGCCTCAATCGCACTTTCAAGATATCTGTCATCTGTAATAGGCCATTTGTAACCTAATCTGTAAAGAATCTGTGATGTAAATCTATTGCCGTAATCCAGCGTATAGATTTCATTTTCATTGTGTGACGTGTATGCGATAAGACCTGAAACAGCATCCGAATCCTGCCCTGTTTTTGCAAATTCTTTTACTGCAGTCTCAAACTCCTCGTCTTTTACAATATCGATCTTAAATCCATGTTCACGCATTGCATAGATCAAATCTGACATAAAGATATGATGGCTGTTGCATGCATGGAATACGGTAAATCTTCTGTCCGTCTGTACCAGATTCAAAACTGCAAGTGCTGTAGAGTCGATCGGTGAAAATTCTGTCACTTCATGCATACTTCCTACCGGGAATTTTCCAACTGCTTTATAACCTCTCAGGCTTCGCAGGAAACCGTTTGTAATAAAGTTAATCTGGAATTCACCATCGGAATCTCTGCTCATAAGATTACCTACACGGATGATCTTTCCGTCAAGACCATCTGCAACCGCTTCAAGTACAGCTCTTTCTGCAATAAATTTTGTACGGATATATTCGTTTGTAATGTTCTGTCCGATGTATAAATCATTTTCACAGAAAACTCTCGACATCGGCGGTACGCCGTCTGATCCTTCACCACTGACTGAGACTGTTGATATCTGAATCAGTCTACGTGCATTATTTTTACATAAATCAATCAGATTTTCTACTCCTATTACATTTATTTTTTCAAGAACATCGCCTGCCGCAAAATGTTTTACACACGCTGCACAGTTAATTAATGTCTGGAATTTGTATTCTGCTAATCTGTCGACATCTTCTTTTGATGTAATATCTCCGTCCACACATACGATGCGCTTTTCAAACATTTCTTTGTACGGATTATCAAAATAATACATCAACATATTCATCATTCGTTTTTCCGGTGATTCATATGAGCCTTTACGTACAAGACAATAAACCTTTCCGTCATAATGATCCAGATATGCCTTCAAAATATGTATTCCAAGGAATCCGGTCGCTCCTGTGATCATGATATCTCCGATTTTTTCTTTTGTCACAAGGTCAACATTTTCTTCGATATTTCCACTTATCACACTTTGTATTTTATTATAACTGTAATTTGAAAATTCATTGCCTCCTGTAGTATCTTCCACTGCTTCATCATTTCCAAGCATTGCAGAAAGCTCATGCACTGTAGGATATTTGAAAATATCTGCATATACAATACCAATATTCTTTGACAGACACATGATTGCCACCTTTGATGCAGTAAGAGAAGAACCACCCAGATCAAAGAAATTATCCTCGATTCCTACTTTATCAATACCAAGTGCTTTCTCAAAAATACCGCAAAGCTCTGTCTGAACAGCTGTAACCGGTGCGACATAGCTATTTCTTTCTACACTCATCTCTGGTTCAGGAAGTGCCTTTTTGTCAATCTTGCCACCCGGTGTTACAGGCATCTTATCAAGATGAACAAAGAAGGACGGCATCATATAATCCGGGATAAGCGGCTCTAAGAAGTTTTTCATTTCTTCATCGGAAATGCTTACGCCCGTATAGTAAGCAACAATATATTTATTACCGCCTTTTTCAATTACTTTGGCAGCCGCATTTTGAACAGAATCATATTTCACTATCGCTCCCTCAATCTCGCCAAGCTCAATCCGGTATCCTCTGATTTTTACCTGTGAATCGATTCGACCGATGTATTCTATGTTTCCGTCTCCTTTCATGCGGACCATATCTCCGGTTCTGTAAAGACGTTTATCTTCCTCGCAAATTGAAAATGGGTTTTCAACAAACGCTGCGGCTGTTTTTTCCGGAAGATTATGGTAGCCTCTTGCAATCTGTCTTCCTGCATGACACAGCTCACCCGATGCGCCTACCGGAAGTCTGGTCAAATCTTTATCTACGATATAGCTTCGGATATTTGTCTGCGATTTTCCAATCGGTATATTTTCATACTGCTTATCAACGAAAAATTCTGTTGATGAAACCGTATTTTCTGTCGGTCCATATCCATTGATCATCTGATACGTACGATTTCTATAATGCTTGAATTTCTCACCGCCAAGTGTTGCAAAGCGCAATGCCGGAGCTTCTTCGAGTAATTCTGTCACCAGTTCTCCAATCTGAGTCGGAATCGTAATGGTCGTGATATTTTCTTCTCTTACAAACTTCGCAACTGCAACCGCATCTTTTCTGATACCTTCCGGTAAAATGTACAGCATCGCCCCAACGGTAAGTGGAGCAAACAAATCCACAACAGATGCATCAAAGCAAAAACTTGCAAACTCTGCAACTGTAAAATCAGGTGTCATTTTTCTTGATGAAACAAGATATTCTATCAGATTCAATAAATTTCTATGTTCAATCATAACACCCTTTGGCTTTCCGGTTGAACCTGAGGTATAAATCATATACGCCAGATTTTCCGGTTTCGGAGGAGTAAGTTCTACTGAAAGCTCGAACTCTTTTGCCTCTTCTGCCACGTCATCAAGACTGATGATATTTTTATCATAAAATGCAACCAGATCACGATACTTGTTTACTACAAGCAAATTCTCTGCTCCTGAATCTGTCAGCATATATTCGATCCTGCTCTGCGGATACTCCGGATCCAGCGGAACATATGCACCACCGGCTTTCATAACCCCTAGATAAGCAACTGTAAATTCTTTTGTTCTTCCACACAAAATACCTGCAACTTTTTCTCTTCCAATTCCATTTTCTGTAAGCTTTTGTGCAACATAATCGGACATTCTATCGAGTTCTTTGTAAGTGAGTTCTCCAAATTCATCCTTCACCGCTGCCTTATCCGGATATTTTGTAACAGTCTCTTTAAACAGTTCAACAAATGTTTTTTCTGCATGCTCCAGAACATCCACCATCTTAGTCTCTTCTTCAAATAACAATCTGATATCGGATGCTTTCTCTTCCTTCGTCAGCCCGTCAATTGCAAGCTCAAGGTTATCTGCGAGATATTTCATCGTCTCTTCACGATACATGTCTCCACGGTATTCAATTTCAAAGACAAATTTATTTCTTACAATAGAAATACTTACGGAAACAGGTGCTTTCGCAGCATTTAAATGTACCGGTTCTTCAGAAGCGAATTCACCTCCTATTGTATCAAATTCAAAGTTATCACCCTGATAAATCACCATGGCATCTGCTTTGATATTAAACTCACGGCTAATCTGTGAAAATGGATAAATGTCATTGTTCATAGAATCCATAAGCTGTTGCCGGACATCTGCCAGATATTCTTGCGTCTGTCCTGAAAAATCACAGTAAACCGGGAGAGTTTTTACAAGCATGCCGACTGTATCAGAAAGTCTCGAATCATTTCTTCCATGGTAAATTGTTGTGAAAACAGCGTTCTCTTTGAAATTATATTTTCCAAGTGTAAGTCCAAATGCTGCAATGAAAAATACATTTTCTGTGATTCCGTTCTTCTTGCAAAAATCTTTTACGCTCTGGACTGAAATCTCTGAAACTTCTCTGCGATACATTTCTGCTGTAGGAACAGCACCCGATTTATCCGAATAAAATGCTATACTTCCGCCGGCTTTTTCAAATACTGATCTATAATAATCTTCTGCATTTTTATATGTATCGCTATTCAAAGCATCACGGTTATCCAGTGCAAGCTCATACGATGTATATTCTTCTTTTTTCAGAGTTTCTCCACTGTACGCCTTATTAATATCATTGATGATAATTTCAAGAGAGGTACCATCTGCAATAATGTGATGCAAATCCAGGAACAAATAATTTCCGGTTGCTGTTCTGTGAATCTCAAATCTGAAAAGCTGTTCGTTAAATAGCATATATGGACGAACAAGCGTCTCTTTATCCATTCCGTCAATAATCTGTGTTTTGTACTCTACATCGTCATCTCGTTTCTGAAGAACATCACCATTCTCATCCATAAAGAGATTCGTTTTGAGATAAGGATGTGCTTCAACCGTACTGTCTATTGCTTTTGCCAGCTTATCCAAATCTACTTTTCTATCCAATTTAAACAGATATGGGATATTATAAATGGTTGTACCCATATTGGCAGTACATTCGATAAATATTCCTTCCTGCGTATTTGTAAGCGGATAAATCTCTTGAATTTCTCTCTTTGATGTCTTTCCTGCTTTTTGCACAAATCCTTCCAGCTTCTCAATTGTCGGATTATCTTTGATATCTGATGTTTTGATAACAATATCAAACTTCTTCGAAATCAGCATATTTAATTTAATCGCACTGATAGATGTAAGTCCGATACTAAAAATATCTGTTGTAATTCCAAATTCTGTGTATCCTAATACTTCTGCAACACAATCAAAGATTTTCTGCTGGATATCATTCTGTGGCTTAATGATTTCTTCTACTTTCTTTTCCGGTTTTGGAAGTTCCTTTTTATTTACTTTCTGATTCTGGTTCAATGGAATCTTATCAATCTGCATTGTAACAGCCGGAACCATATATGGTGGTTTTGTTTCTTTGATAAAATCATTTAATGCATTGATATCTACCTTGCTGTCTGATACAACATAAGCTGCAATGTATTTTCCACTGAATGGATCATCAAATGCAACTACTGTCGCATCTTTTATACCTTCGTATCTTCGGATTACTTCCTCAACCTCTGAGAGTTCAATTCTGAATCCTCGAATCTTAACCTGTGAATCTTTTCTTCCGATAATCTGGATATTTCCATCTGTCAGATATCTTGCAACGTCTCCGGAATGATATAATACCTCGTATCCTTCGGCATCATCATAAATATTTTTTGTATATACTTCTGCCGTTTTCTCAGGTTTGTTGAGGTATCCCCTGGAAACCTGCCAGCCGGCTATCATCAGCTCACCACATGCACCATATGGCAGCAGATGACCAAATTTATCTGTTATGTAAAGCTTATTATTATCAAGTGCTTTACCTATCGGTACATTATTGTAATATTTATCTACTTCAAATATAGTTGTGAAAATCGTGTTTTCTGTAGGTCCATAACCGTTAAAAAACTTGAAATTCTTTGGCGGTTCACAAGGAACAAGCTTCTCGCCTCCTACAGATAAATATTTCAGGCTCTTGCAATCCATCTCCATTGCAAACTGTCTTCCGACCTGAGTTGTCATAAAGGAATGTGTAATACCATTTGTCTCAAAATAATCATTCAATGCAATAAAATCAAGGCGAATTTCTTCCGGAATAATATGAAGCTCGGCTCCATTTGCAATTGTTCCATAAATATCCATCATACATGCATCAAATCCAAATGATGCATAAGCTGCAACCTTTGAATCAAAATTAAGTTCATAATATTTTTTGTACCAATGACTAAATGCAGTAATATTACCGTATTCAAGCATACATCCCTTCGGAACACCAGTTGAACCGGATGTATAGAGTAAGATGAACAGATCATGCAACTCTGGTTCTTTCAGCTTTATATCACGATCTTCTATCTGCATAATTTCATCCATATACAATACTGTTCCTTCATAACCATCAACCAACGGAAGTAATTCTCTGTCGACGATCAGAAGCTTCGCTTGTGCATCTTCAAGCATATACATTAATCTGTCTTTTGGATAAGTCGGATCAAGCGGCTGATATGCGGCACCTGCTTTTATCACTCCAAGCGGTGCGATTGCCATATATTCACAACGTGGAATCAGGATTGACACTACATCCTCACTGCCGATTCCAAGTGATGCAATATATTTTCCAAGCCTGTCACTGATCTCATCCAGTTCCTTGTATGTATATCTTTTATCTTTAAATACTACCGCTGTACGCTCCGGTATCTCCCGGGCCATTTCAGAAAACATGTCGAAAATAGTTTTGCTTCTGCCGTAATCATTTTCTGTACTGTTAAACGTTGCAATTTGATTTGCTGCATTTTGTGAAATCACAGAAATCTCTGAAATATATTTTGACTTAAGCATCGAATCCATTGCTGCTTCATAGGCTTCAAGCATTCCATCAACAAACGCTTTGCTGTACATGTCACTTCTATATTCTGCAGTAAGTACATATTCGTGATCATACTCTCTTACCTGAATAAGCAGTGGCATCTTCGCCATATCAAGCGACAGATCCTGTCCTCTCGCAATCGTATCTCCGATTGGATAATCGTCACTTAACTCTGCCTGATATGCAAAGACGAAATCTGAATTGATACCATATTTTGCACAGATATCATAGAATGGGAAGATATCATTTGCCATCGATGACATAAGCTGTTCTGAAAGCTCTGCCATATATGTCTGTATTGTCGTTTTCTCCTCAAAGGCACAGTATACAGGAAGTGTTTTTACAAGCATGCAGACTGTGTTTTCAAGTCGGGAGTCATTTCGTCCGTTGTAAATCGTTGCAAAAAGGCTGTCCTCGGAATTTGAATATTTTGTTGCAAGAATACCAAATAATCCTGTAAATAATGTGTTTGGCGTAACTCCTGTTTTTTCACAGTAAGCACGAATTTTCTCTTCCGGAATGTTTACTTCTCTTGACGTAATTCCCTTTTCAGGAGTTTTTCCCGAAACGTCCGGAAGCGGAAGCGACTCTGTTTCAACACCTTCGAAAATGCTGTCGTAATATTTCTCGGCCTTTTTATATTTGCCTTCTTTCATCTGCTGTTCTTCATCAAGAGCTGCATCAAATCCTGTGTAGGTTTCGCTCTCAAGTTTTTCACCACAATACGCCTTATTGATATCTTCAAAAATAATATCGTAAGAATTACCATCTGCAATGATATGATGAAAATCTGTAAACAAATATTTTTTATCTTCCGTAAGATAAATTTCCGCACGGAATAAACGCCCCTTCTCAAGCTTGAACGGACGTACCAGATTTTCTTTTAATGCTTCAAACTCACTGTTTGTAGTCTTGATAATCTTTGGTATAAACGTATCTTCTCCCGGCCTTTGCACCATCTCTCCGTCACTGTTGAGATATACTTTTGTAAGCAGATAGGAATGTGCATTTACCATTTTTGTAAGTGCATCAGCCAACTTCTGCTCATCAATCGCATTTTCCAGTTCAAAAAGGAATGGTATATTATAAACTGTGCTGTCTGGGTTTTTGCTACACTCAGCAAAAATACCTTTTTGAGATCCTGTAAGCGGATAAACCTCACGTTTTTCATAGGTTCCAAGCTTCGGTGCAAGCATGATGTATTTTTCAAGTTTTTCAATCGTATTATTGTCATGGATATCGCCTGTTTTCACAGTAACTTTGAACTCATCCGAAAGTAAAATACACAGTTTCATTGCACTGATGGAAGAAAGCCCTGCTTTGTAAAGACTGGTATCAATTCCAAAGAAATCGTTTCCTACAATTTCAGAGACAATCTCAAAAATCTTTTTCTGTATCGGAGTTTCTGCTGCTTTCAAATTTGTCGGTGCTGAAACCGGCTTTGGCAATGCTTTCTTATCGACTTTTCCATTCTGTGTCATTGGCATTTTTTCAAGCTGTATAAATACCTCCGGCACCATATAATGTGCGAGTGATTTGGAAGCGTATTCCATAAGCTTTTCTGTATCAACGTCATGGTCTGCAATAAAATAACAGCATAAGTATTGATTATCTACCGGGATTGTAATACTTGTGAGAATGCCATCAAAGCTATTTATCACTTCTTCTATCTCACCAAGCTCGATTCTAAGTCCTCGCAGCTTGATCTGATTGTCCATTCTTCCGAAAAACTCTATTTCATTATCGGAATTGATTTTCGCAAGATCTCCTGTTTTATATGCACGTTCTCCATTCAATTCAATAAATGCAGCCGCCGTTTTCTCCGGAAGATTCACATATCCTCTGCCGACTCCAAGACCTGCTATAACAAGCTCACCGGTTTCTCCGTCCGGCAGGATATGATTCTCTTTATCGACAATAAATACCTTCACATTTCCATTTGGAGCGCCGATTGTAATTTTTTGACTATCTGTTATTACCTTCATAGTACAACTTATCGTTGTCTCCGTCGGACCATACCCGTTCATAATATAAGCATTCTGATTTACCAGACGGATCTTTTCATAAAGTGCCGGTGGAAATGCTTCTGCTCCGATATCAAAAACCTTAATCTGGGACATTGCTTCTGTAAGTTGTGGCAGATCAATGATGTTTGACAAATATGTAGGAGTTGTCGTCATAATATCGACTTTATTTTTTACAATTAAATCTCCGAGATTAATTGGATTATTAATTTCATCTTCACTTGCGATAACCGCTGTAAGGCCATTTGTAAGTGGAACAAATTCTTCGAGAATCGATACATCAAATGTCATTGCTGCCATAGAAAGAGAAACCGAGCCTTTGTCTACATATCCAAAGGTTTCCGCATTTTTCGGATCCGGGTTCACAAAGTTCGCCAGATTCACGTGTTCAATCATAACTCCTTTTGGCTTTCCTGTTGAACCGGAAGTATAGATGCAGTAGCAAAGATTATTCTCTTTTATTTCAACGTCCGGATTTTCTGCATTTTCATTTTCAAGAAGCTCTTCAAGAAGCAGCACCTTGCAGTCAAGCTTTGCAAATAAATCCTGTCTTTCCTTTTCAATCTCCTTTGTCGTAATTACAAAAGGAATTCCGGCATCCTCAAAAATGTACTGGATTCTGTCATCCGGATAATCCGGTGCAGCAACCGTAAATGCTCCTCCTGCTTTTAAAATTCCCTGTCGTACCGCATAGAAATCACAGCATCTCTCAAGAATAACTCCTACGATCGTCTCTGCCTGCACACCCTTTTCGATGAGTGCATTTGCAATTCTATTCGCTCTTTCATTTAATTTCGAATATGAAAAGCTTTCCTTACTTGTCACAACCGCAAGCTTATCCGGATGAAGAACCACCTGCTCTTCAAATAATTTTGTCACTGGGCGAAACTTAAATTCAACATTACTTTCATTGATTGCAGTCATCTTTCATACCTCCTAAAAAGATATTATTGTATTATTCATATCGATTGCACGAATATAATTCATCGATTTTGAAATCTTCTTTACAAGTTCTATTCCATGGATATCAAATTCTTCGCTGTCATTTTTATATTCCAAAGGATTAAAATTCACTCCGTTATCTCTGATTCTCAAGTTTAAAATATCCTCTTCCAGACAGAGATTAATATCAATCCAGTTCGAAGATTTCCCTCCGAATTTAATAATATTTACCGTCATTTCTTCTGCACACACAGCAGCAAGATTTGCCCTGCTTCCCGATACATTATTTTCTATACAGAATTCCTTGATTTTTCTATGAACATCCTGCGATTCTTCCAATCTGCTTTTAATCGAAAAGTCCAGGTTGATTCCCGGATTCTGCTCTGGAATAATATAAAATGTAGATTCTTTATATTTGATTTTTCTGTATATATTTGCTGCGATCACAGTTAAGAACTCCGTAACAACAAACGCGATTGCAATACCATTGATTCCGATTCCGTCAATCTGTTTCCATACAAAGATTCCGACAAATGTTACCGGAAGTAATACAACTGCATTTTCAAGAAGTGTAACAAAACTTGCGATGGATGTCTCTTCGATTGATTCGTAATAGCTTACCATAAATTTATTCCACAAATACGGTGCTGCACAAAATGCGAACAGACGAAGTGCACTCACCATCTGTGTTCCTAACTCTCCGCCGCCACTTCCAAATAAAATCGTAATCTGCTCAGTAAATGCCATGATACAGACAAATACCAAAGCCAGAACAATATAGCTGTATTTCAGCATCTTTTTGCAAAGAACATGGATTCCGACAAAGTCTTTTTCTCCGTAAAGGATTCCGGCAACATTTGGGATCACACCAATGATTCCTCCCGTTAACATTTCCACGATCATAAGAACATTATCACAAACTGTGAATACTGCCATTCCAACTTCTCCGATCAGATGCATGATGATCAAGTTCAGCCCGAGTGCTTTCACGAAATTGGTCGCCATGAAAACAAGCATCGGCATTCCCGTTACGATTGCTTCTTTTAGTATTACAAAATCTTTGGTTTTGAGAATTACAAAGCTTAAGTTTCGTTTATCTGAACGAATGTAAAGAATGAAAATCACCATTGCTAAAAGGAAGCCGAGTACCGTAGATAATGCTGCCCCTTTAATTCCCATCGGAGTGTATTTAAGGAAAATATAATCGAGCACAAGGTTGATTACATTTGCAGCAATCAGATATGCCGATGCAAGCTCCGGATGATTTTCCGCTCCAAGATAATTCACCATCAACAATCCTACCCCGATTACCGGTGCACCCAGCATGCTTACCAAAATATAATCTCTTGTGTAATGTATTAAAACACCGCCATCTGATACCAGTGCTTTTGCGATTGGGTCAGCTGTAAAAAATGCAGCGACAGAAAAAATAATCCCCACAATAAGAGTCACTGTAAGGGTTGCTGAAAATAGTTTTGAAGCGGTCTCCTTATCACGTCTTCCCAGCATGATACCTGCTGCAATGGAGCCTCCGACTCCAAGACAATAACCAACAAGCTGGATAACTGTTTCAACCGGCAGGCTCATCGTAACCGCTGCCATCGCATCCACTCCTATTAAATTACTGACAAAAATGGTATCGACAATATTTCCCAATTGAAGCGCCAGTGACATCATTATTCCGGGAATTATGTATTTATTTAACTTTGTATTTAATAATCTGTTATTCCTCTTTTGCGTCATGTTTCCTCCTTTTTCAGTATAAATTTTCCGTTCTATTTATTTTAATAAATTTGTTAAATTATACCATGAATTTTCTGAATATTCAAATTTATGCCTTTCAATAAAAAACCACCTGAATGGTCAAAATTTCTTCTCCATCCAGGTGATTTTCTTAAAAACAAATCATTTATTTCCGAGAATAACTGCTATCTTAATTTCTTTTTCTGTATCACTAAGATCAAATTCTCCTCCATCTTCTACCATAACATGCACTTCATATAATGTATCCTCTGTAAGTTTATCCGGCAATGTTCCATCTTCTTCCTGAATATGCCATAACTCTGCAGGAACTTCTTTTAATTTATTCTCTTTATCATATGCATATAATGTAAATGTATCTGCTTCTCCTGCAATTCCTTTCATTCGTATTGCCACAGTAGTATTTGGATGTACATTTTCTACTGTAATCGTATTCAGCCAGCCTGCAACATTTCCTTTCCCGCCGGCTTCTGTAAATTCTTCTTGTGTTAGTACATTTCTCTTTGCCTTGTCTAAATCTACTTTTCGATAAGGCATCTCCGGCAGATAAACAAATCTGTCCTGCAATCTTAAGAGCTCCAGATATCCTGTCGGGCAATATAATGTATTTCCACTATTTCCTGCATACATGCCGATTGCCATATTGTTGTATCCCGGTTTATCTGAGACATCCATTGTGAATGCTGTTTCTCCTGTTTCAAAATCTAACATGATGAATTGCCACATGCCACTTTCCAGATCCTGAACATAACCATAGATGTAACCTGTCGCTGTAGAAAGCTTCATCATAGATGTATCATGAATATCGTTTCTGCACCAGATACTCTTCATTTTATATCCGTCCTTTGTCTTAATGGTATCGACACGCTCTACTCCCGGCACAACCATCTTATTTCCCTGCTTCAACCAGTTTACATCGTAAATATTTTCATACGTCTGTATAGAAGAATCGTTGTCTGCATCCGCAAGTTTAGCACTTCCGGCTCCAAACCAGTTACATACGATTGTGCTGACTGTACCTTCTCCGTTATCATATACCATTGCTGAATTTTCTACCGACACCTGCATATTTTCCGGAAGCTCATCGATTACCGGCATGCTTGCCACTATTTCCCCGGTCTTCATATCTAATGCCAACAGATTTACCGGATCCTGATTATCTGTAAACATAACTAATTTGCTTGTCAGAGATGGGGAACATCCACCTCCCCAGGCAAGACCTCCGCCTGTAGTTTCATCTCCTTCTTTGCTGTCTTTCGCTCCCACACTTTCATATGGGGTACACCACTGCACCTGTACACCATCTTTTGCATTTAATAAATAACAATTTTGATTCGTTAATATAACTGCACCTTCCTTTGACGATGCAATTCCATTCTCTGCACCTTCGCCAGGCTCCAATTCATATACAAATGTAGATTCTTTCAGATCAACATGTTCTCCCTTTAAGATGGCATCAATTGCTTCCCTTGAAATATATCCCATTGCACCTTGCTGTTTACGTTCCGGATAAATACGGAAACCACCTGTGGCAAACCATAAATTTCCTTCATAGTCAAAAACTACAGATAATAAGTTCTGATCCAATGTTTTCCCTGTAATTTCTTCTGCCGCTGCTTTAATATCAATATCCAGCACTTTTTCAAATTCCGGAAGGACATTTCCCGCATCATCTGTTGCTTTCAACATAAGCACATGGTTGTTGCTTGTCGGACATACCAGACGATTACTCTCATCTACAAATGAATATGAGCTTTGTATCACATAGCCCCCACCATCATGCTTCGCCGGTGAAAAATAACCTTCTGTCTGTGCTTCATCCGCATTAATATCACGGATAGCCAGTCCCCCCTGCAATGGAACAACAGCGTGTCCATATGTATCAAAAAACACCGCCGGAGATGCATTTTTATTTACCGTTTCATAAGAAACATTTATCTCCGGATAAATGTCAACCGGTAATACTTCATCTGTCGTATCTGAATTATAACAGTCATGATGAATATTGGCATCGCTCTTTGCCATATATGGATTATCGTCAATTGCTTTTTCAGTAAGTGGTTTAATTGGAACAACTGCATTTTCTTCTATTGTCTTCTGCTCTGATTTTGCCTCCTCTGTCTTTGATGTACCATTTGCACATCCCGATGTGAGCGTAACTGCAGATATAATAAACGCTAATAGTATTTTTCTTCCTTTCATTTATACTTTCCTCCTTTTTCCAGCCTTTGTCATCTACTGCTTTTATTATAAAAAAACACTTCTCGTTTTCAATCGCTCTGTCACGAATAGTCAAAAAATAGCACGAATTGTAAATCCGCCCCGTAGTTTGTCTATATGTTTTATGTTAAAATAAACGCATGAGACAAAGCTTTTTTTGAAAGGGGGCATACATAATGAACAATATTCTTCGCCCGACACTTGAACTTACTGTAATTATCCCTGGGATGATTCTTGCCTATCTTCCTGTAAAATCAACACTAAAAATATCTCTTCCAAAGCTAATTGCCTGGCTTTTTCCTCTTCTAATTGCACTCTGCATTTTGGGAGGTATATTATGCTCGGCTTTACAGATTAAAACAGCTCCCATTCTCTTTTTCCTGTTATTGTTCCTCTTGGTGATCTATCATAAAACTCTTGCGATTTCTATTTGGAAATCTTTTAGCATTTTTCTTGCGATTTGTGCTGTTTTTTCTTGCGTGAATAGTTTTTCCCGCGCAATAAATGCAATTATAGATTTGCATTTACCTGCCTCAAAAAATATACTCTGGTTTCAGATTGGCACAGGAATCATCTATAACATTATCTGTATTTTATTCCTTTTAGCCGTCTGGTATCCTGCCACTCATACTGTCCGAATCATGATCGATGATGATAATTTTGCTCAGACCTGGTATGTATTCTGGATCTTACCGCTTATATTTATCGGACTGAATCTGTTCATGGTCCCAAAATACGATGGCACCTTATATACCGGACGGATTTTACAGATATATATTGTTGTCAGCCTTGTTCTGTTAATCATTCTTGCATTATTTTATGCTCTGTTTTTATTAATGGCAAACAGTCTAAACCGAAATGCACGGCTTCAACAAGAAAACTATCTTCTTTCAATCCAACAGGAAAGATATACTAACCTCTGCAATGCAATCGAAGAGACACGTCAGGCACGACATGATATGCGCCATCATTTTCTTCAGTTATCCTCAATGGCTGAAGCCGGAGATTTAGAAACAATAAAAGAGTATCTATATAATGTAACCCAGAAAATCCCGACTATGCATATGCATTTTTGTGAAAATCAGGTCATCGACAGTGTAATCAGCTATTATTGTGCACTGGCTGAACGTAACACAATTCCTTTCCACGTGCAGATTGATCTTCCGGCACAAATTTCAGTCGATGAAACAGACTTTTGTCTTGTTCTTTCTAACCTGTTAGAAAATGCATTGGAAGCCAGCTTGAAGACCGCAAAATTCAGACAACGGATCGATATCAAAATCTATCGACATGCTTCTAATCTTATTTTAATTCAAATTGAAAATGCTTTTGATGGTAAAATCCAGCAAAAGCATGGCATTTTTCTTTCTTCTAAGAGAAATGAAAATGGTATCGGAATTCAATCTGTCCGCCACATTGTTGAAAAGACTGGCGGTGGATGTGATTTCACGTATGATAATGGAATATTTACAGCTAAAATTATGCTTCGTCCTTGTATCAATTCATAAAATTTTAAAAAAAGAAATGGCCGGAACTTCGAAGTTTCAACCATTTCTTTTTTATCTTATTCTTCTTTCTTCTTGTTATCTCTTAAACTAATGACAAGCTCATAAACATCCGGACGGCGTTCTTTCAAATGTTCATCCAGACGATGTCTGCGTTCCTTAAACCGTTGGGCAAGCTCTGGGTGTTCCTGTGCAATACGGTCATGTACTTCTTGTCTGTGCTCTTCCAAACGCGCTGCAAGTGTTCTTTCATCTTTTCCGGAAATATTTACAATTTCTTTCAAATGTTCCTCAAGATGCTCCAGCCACTCATCTTCATCAAATGCATCCATGTGTGACCAGCTTCCATGCAGCAGTTTCTCCATATCTCCACTTTTTTTCAACTGCTCGATCTGTCGTGCAATCTGCTTTTCAATCTCATCTTCTGAATTCGAGCCAAATGCCCAAACAAATTCCTGTACACGATTGTCTACACGCTTTCTTGAAGCGCTGCGCTCTTCATTATCCACCCCATCCTCTAAAGGATATGGCCTGTTAATTCCCATATCTTTTAATGCGATATGTGTTGTTCTTCGCACACAACCTTCTCTGATAAGATATCCTAACCCCAGTTTTCTCATCTGCTCATTCAATCCCGCAATGTGCTCCGTTATATAAAAACGAACCCCCTGTGCTTTCAGAGATGCGTAAAGATTTCCAAGCCTTTCCGCTGCTGTGATATCCATACTTCCGATACCGCTTGCATCTAAAATTACTGCCTTCGTATCTTTCTTTTGTTCCAGTGCATCCTCTATATCCTGCTGTAATACCTGCACGTTTGCGAAAAAAAGATTGCTGCTAAAACGATAGATTAAAACATCTTTTATTGCATGAATCTGACTACTTTCATTTAAATCCCGGAAATGTCTGTGCCCCGGCTGAATCCCGAGAAATCCTCTCGCAGGCTTAGATGATCGGATTATCATTTCTGAAAATGATAAAATAATTCCAATCAATACACCATTAATCGTCCCAAGAAAAAGTACTCCTACAAATGCACCTGCGAAAATAAAAAATTCTGTCCGGCTGACTTTCCACAGCTTCGCCGCAAGATGAAATTCTGTCGCACCCAGCAGTGCTGAAATCACGATGGCTGTAAGCACCGGAATCGGAAGATACCCAATAAATCCAGTTCCGCAAAGCAGCAAAATCAGCATAGACAAACCTGCAACAATACTCATTACCTGCGTTTTCCCCTGGTATTGTTCCCCCATCGCAGTTCTTGAAACAGAACCATTGATTGGACAACATCCGGTAAAGGCTGCCGCCATATTGCCCGCTGCGAATGCTAAAATCTCTTGATTGTCATTAATCCGATATCGGTTTTTCTGTGCGAAATTATTTTCTGCAAGCAATGTTTCTGCCATAATGACAACCGCAACCGATAAACTAATCGTAATTACCTCACGAATCGGAACAACTGTAAAGTCCGGAATATTCCACTTTGGCAGTCCCGGTTCAACCGCATCCAAGGTTTTAATTCCCCACGCTGTCATTGGAAGCATGTTTGTAAGAACTGCACCTAATACCATTAACACTACCGCCATCGGAAACTTCGGTACAAGCTTTTTCGCTACAAGTAAAATCACAAGAGAGACACTCCCAAGTACAAGTGACGGCATATTGATTTGTCGGACAGCTTTGATAATATGTTCCGCCAGTTCCAAGAATTCGCCGGTTCCTGCACTTCCGCCCATAAGCTTTGGCACCTGCATCAAAATAATCGTTGTACAAATACCGGTAATAAATCCACCCATCACCGGCTCTGATATATAATTGACAAGCTTTCCTGCATGCATTAAATAAAATGCAAAAAGCCACACAGCCACAAAAAATGTCAGCACCGGAACAACTGCGAGAGCTTCTTTTGAACCGCCTTCTATGTTCATTCCTAATAAAGCTGAACCAACTAAAGCTGCCGGTGCTGCATCCACACCAAATACAAATTGTGGTGATGTCGAAAATAATGCAAATAAAAGGATTGGAAATACTGAACCATATAATCCATATACTGCCGGAAGACCTGCTATTTGTGCATATCCCATAGAAATCGGGATTGACACCGCCATAATAATCAGACCTGTAATTACATCATGTACTAAATTTTCCTTATTATATTTTCGAATCGTGGGTGCCAAGGTAATATTTGCAAGCTTCATTCTATGTCATTCCCTTCTTAGCTTTTTATTACATACTTTGGATAAATAAAACGCCTAATGTTCCCGGACCACAATGGCTGGAAATGACGCCGCCAGCCCTTGTTTCTAATATTTCAGAGAAAACACCCAAATTTTCCAAATAAGAATGTACTTCCTCTACTATCGTGCGATCACAACCAGAATGCGTAATAAAAACTCTGTTCGGTCTTGCCGCTTTCAAATCATTTTCCATATCCTTTACATACGTCATAATTGCAGAATTGATTTTTCCACGATATTTTTTTGAAGCATTCATTGCACCATTCTCTACTACGATTTTAGGATGCAGTTTTAAAACGCCCCCTGCCATAGCTGAAACCGCATTGCAGCGACCGCCACGATATAAATAAGTGAGCGTATCTACAACAAAGCTTGCTCTGACATTCGGTTTTAACGCTTCTATTGCTGAAACAATTTCTTCTACTGTATGATTATTCTGTGCCATAATAGCTGCCTCTATTACAAGAAGCCCAATCCCTGTAGAAAGATTTGCCGAATCAATTACTGTAATACGATCTTCCGCCTCCAGCTCCTCTGCAGCAATACGCATAACATTCCCTGATGTAGACATACTGCTTGAAATAGAAAAACATACAATTTCGCGACCTTCATCTATATATTGTTTAAAAAGCTCAATTGCATCTGTCAATGCCGGAGCTGACGTTTTTGGTGTTGTTTTATTTTCATCAGACCAGCTATAAATCTGCTCCGGTGTAATATTCTTTCCATCTTCATATTCATCTTCCCCGAGAAGAATATGAAGTGGCAAAATGTCAATATCATATTTTGCAATCAACTCTGGAGAGAGGTCGCATGTGCTGTCAGAAATAATTTTTACCATGTTAAGAATCTCCTTTTTTATAATTTGTTTTTTACATTCTCATTTTTTCACTTTGCTTAGAAAATCAACCATTTGTTTCTGTATCTTCAATAAGATTTTTCTTCAATGCTTCAATCGCATCTTGATTCTTCTTCAAAAGTTCTAATTGTCTGTATGCCTTTTCCCGTAATATTTTTAATCGCTCAATTTTAGGCACTTCCTGTCTTATCAGATCTGCATTCGTATCTTCCAGATTGATAAGCACGACCAATTCTTCTGCTGAAGCAAAATCTCTGATATTAGGAGTTTTGCCTTTTATTCCTTTTTCGTTTCTCCATTGTGCTGCTGTTTTTCCAAACAAAGCCATATTTAAAATATCCGCTTCTGAAGCGTATGTATATGCCATTTCCTGCGGAGATAATGTGGGAGTTATCAAAAATTCTTTTACTGCATCTGTATGGATACGATAGTTTATTTTTGAAAGTTCTCTCTTTACATCCCATCCAATCGCTAACCGATCTGCTTCATCTTTCTTTAATCGCTGATAATCTTTGATGATATAAAGCTTAAATTCCGGTGAAATCCATGACGCAAACTCGAAAGCTATATCTGTATGAGCATAAGTACCGCCATATCGTCCCGATTTTGATACGATACCGATTGCAGCCGTTGCTTTGATCCACTGCTGCGGTGTCAATGTAAAAGCATTATCTCCTGATTCTGCCTTAAACCTATCGAATTCGATAGGTTTAAAATTCGGATTATGGATCTGTTCCCACAATCCTAAAAACGAAATTGTAGAATGATTACGCATCCAGTTAGCAACTACAATAAAAGCATTATCCGGATTTTTATATTTAGCAATATCTGTGAGAGAAATATATGCTTCCTCATTAACAACATCACCCATCACTCTGATTTCTGTTCCGTTAGCATCTATTTTCATATTTTTCATTTTTTCTCTCACCCCTCCCATGTTATTTTTCAAATATACGATTTACAATTTGCTTGTGTCACAAGTATATCACATAACATCCAACAAATAAATTCACAGTTAAAATTTACGTTGATAACAAATTTCAATGTCTATTTCTGTGAAATATGGATAATAGAAAACAACAGGCAATCCTATAGACTGCCTGTCATTCAGAATAACTAATATCTACTTTTCATCATTCGAATTTGACAACCACTAATCAATTTTGTTTAGAAAATCAACACAATGTGGTTGAACTACTGTAGATTACTATTTTTTATTATATTTGGTATCTCGACAAAGCAAAAATTACAACTCTCTACATCTTCACTACCGCATCAAGGCAGAGTGTAAGTGCATATTCATATGCGTTTCCACCAAAATTTCGCTCGTCATATTTATTAATATTTTCAAGGCTATCTGCCGTATAAAGTATCATTCCCCAATTTACACCACGAAAAGCCGAACAAGCTGCAAGTGCTGAACATTCCATTTCTACAACAGAACACCCTTCGCTTTTGCGGTATATTACTTTTTCTTTGGTTTCACGATATAACCCATCCGTTGACCAAATAATAACTTCTTGATATTTCATACCATGTTCTAGTATAGTTTCTTCAATAGCTTTTCTTGCTCTTTCATTAATTGCCATAAAACGTGACAGTGGAGCATAGTGATAAGATGTTCCTTCATCACGCAGAGCCTTGTATGGTACAAGAAATGTCCCTTCAGGAAATGTTTCAAGACATCCGCAAGATCCGGCAGAAATTATTTCTCGCACACCATACCCAATCAGCCAATCCAAAATTTGTGTCGCAGAAGCGGCACCTACAGGTGCTTGACAAAGTGTGACCTCTTTTCCCTTATATTCAGCTATGTAAATCGGATAATACTTCGTTGCACTAATAAGAGTGAATTCTATAAGACAATTTTTAATATCGGCAAGCTAAATGTACAGCTGGAATAGCAACTATTAACGAACCTTGACAGCTTAACAATTGCTCTGAACTCTGCGATAGGGACTTTGCGCCCTTTTGACAGAGAAATTGAGCAATGTTATGACTGCATGGAGCATTTTTAATTTCATGGTACAGTTATCAGTTCAGATATTGTTCCATGAATAATTCAGGATAAACATTAATCAAACATTTTTATTGACAACATTTATAATATTAGAATTCAGCAAATGAGAATAAGTGAAACAATAGCAGGCAACCTTATCGACTACCTGCTACGTAAAATATCCTATGCAAATTAGAAATTATTAAACTCGGCTCTGTAGTATCAAAACTTAACGGTTTTGCTTGCAATATGCCTTGTTTTTATTTCTATTACATAATTTCCATTGGCTTTCTGATAAACTGTTGCCAGAATGTTGCCATTCAATCACTATATGATGCCTTATCAAACCTTAATCACTTTGCAATAATAGCACTATATTGCTTACCGCCATTTGGTAATTGTTCCTTTTTCTGTTTAGGAAATACTGATATTAAGTCATTATTATTAATGGCTTTTTTCTTCTTCAAAACTCCCCATTGCAATCTTGATGATTTCTGCTCAGTGATATAAATGTGTGTACCTTTTTTATTCTTCTCTATTCTTATACCTTGAATATTAGAAATTGAAGCAACTAAGCCATCATAATCAGATGTATTAACTGTTATTTTTTTTTCATTTTTGTTTCGACTCATTTAAATATTCACTCCTATTCAGCATTCAAAGCTTCAATAACATATTTCTCTATTTTTCCAATAGCTTTTCGGACATCCCCCGAAATAAACTGACTTGGATTTTCTTTGATAACCACTAAGCACACTATTTCCCTACAATTATCTTCACTCTCAATTTTAAATGTTGCATACTTTCTGCCCAGTTTAACACCATCTTTTTGGTATTCAAAAGTATAAATATCATTTATCCCCAAAAAAACAGCTCCTAATATTCCTGTTCTTATCAACGTAAATAACCGATTTTCTATTTCTAAATTGTCTAATTCCAAAACCCCGGAATGTGCAATTATTCCCGTTGCATTTGTTTCCTTTAACATATTTTCAAGTGTTAAATACATGATAAACAATCTTGCAATACAACATTCTTCTTTTCCCACTTCTTCTGGAGCATTAATCTTTTTTAATTCATTCAAAAGCATTTGTTTATTTTTCTGAATTTCCTCCAAAAAATCTTCTATATCAGTATCACTTCCACTCTCTACTACACTAGCAAATTTCACTTGTGCTAATTGCATTCCTACAACATAATTATGTTTAATTTTATATGTTGCTGATAAAATTCCATTTACGTCTATATTATTTTGTGAAACCCCGTCTAATCGTTGAAACCTATATTCATCATATTCTCCAACTCTAACTCTATCTACATCAAATAATTGAATACTTAAAATTTTTTGATTATGAATCTTCCCAAGCGCTTTACTAAAAGCCGAACTTTTCACAACTTCCTTTTTAGAATTCAAACCCAAAATAATTATTAGACTCACAACATAGAAAACAATAAATACGACCACGATAATATTTACAGACAACGCTATCGCCATAGCACATCTACAAAAATTAAAGAATAAAAAAGATGAAATCGCCAAAAAGCGCTTGACCCACGGATTTATCATTTTATTAAATTCCGCTATTATGTCACCCAAAATACAGATCAGCCCTGTCACCACAGTAACTGCATTTCCCAATTCATTCACTAATATTTCTGATATACTTTTTGTTTCATCATAACTCGGGTGATAATATTTTAATGAAATATACATCAGTACACTAGATAAAATCAAGTAACTCGTAATTATTAAGATGTATACATACTTTCCCGGCAACTCTATTTTGGGTTTTGTCTTCTTTTTATTATTCTTACTCATCTTCCGTATACCTTAATTTCCATTTATATTTGCATTATATCATATGCATCACAAATTTGTACAAATATTTTCTTCTTTTACTCTCACAACTCATTTACGTAGTTTTCTTTTTGTTGCTAAAGAAGAAGATGCTAATATCGTAAGCGCTTAAATCTTGGATAGTGGTGCTAGAATATAAATAGTACAAGTCAAAATAAGACTCCCTAATTACAAATTTTATGGTACTATGTAGTTACCGCACTGAAGGAGGATCTCATTATGGCAAAGCACTATGACAAACAATTTAAATTGGATGCAATCCGGTATTATCATGATCACAGAGAATTAGGATTGCAGGGTTGCGCTTCAAACTTAGGAATCAGTCATCAGACACTGTCTCGCTGGCAGAAAGAACTGCGTGATACCGGAGACATTGAGAGCCGTGGTTCTGGCAACTATGCTTCTGATGAAGCAAAGGAAATTGCACGTTTAAAGTGTGAACTACGTGATGCGCAGGATGCACTTGATGTATTAAAAAAAGCCATCAACATTCTGGGAAAATGACGGAAGCCATTTACCTCGAAGTTACTGAGAAGGCAGAAGCAGCCCACAAGGCTAAACGCCGTGTTTCTGTCTCCGGAATGTTGAAAATGCATCTCTGACATGGACAGATGTTTTATCCGTCTTGCTGATTTAAGTGCTACATATGAGAAGGATGCCAAACTGTATGCAGATGTATTCGCACAGGAAATCTTAAGCTTCATGGATTTTTACTACCGTTACAGAGAAGAAATCGAGCCTGCTTTCCTGAGAGAACAGGCTCATCTTAACAGGGAACATAAGCCAAAGGAGTAACGTATGAATTACGGATATGCACGATGCTCCACCGATGAGACAAGGCAGGATATCCACAGACAAGAAAGAGATTTACGCGGATTAGGTGCAGAGAAGATATTCTGTGAATATGAATCCGGTACCAAGCGCAACCGGGCGCAGTTAAATCTCTTACTGTCTGTGACAGAGAAAGGTGACGTGATTATCGCAACAGAACTAAGCCGTATCACAAGGAGTACAAAGGACTTGATTGAGATTATCGACATTGCCAAGGAGAAACATTTAAAACTCATCCTTGGCACCTTTGAGGTGGACTGTACAGGGGATACCTTAGACCCGATGGTTGAAGACATGGTCAAGATGATGGGCGTATTTGCCGAACTGGAACGCAACATGATTTCCGAACGTGTCACCTCAGGAATGCGAAATGCCGCCGCCAAGGGGAAAGTCATCGGACGTCCCCACACGACCGTTGCAGATATCCCCCAGCGTTTCATGAAAAGTTATCCACTTTACGAGAAGCACAAAATCAACCAGCCGGAGCTTGCACGGATAACCGGACTAAACAGAGGTACAGTTAGAAAATATATAAAAATGCTGGAAGAGAAAAAAGACGAAGTATTGGGAAATTAGGATTTTTAGAAAATCTATTTTTATGCTATTAAAAAAAATCAAGAAATAGATTTGAGTAAAAAACCAATTTCCCAATTTCTGTAAATGAATATTTATTTTCGCCATTCCTCCCCGTTTGGGAACGGAGACACCGCCCCCGCCTATTTCCCAAAAATGTTCCCAAAAACATAAAAAAACAAGATTTGGGGGAAATTTTTTATTTTGGGGAAAAATCATAAAATCGCTGTAGCCCTTGATTTTACCGGGTTTGCGGGCAGTTGCCGCTTTTCCCAAAAACGGCATATTGAAAATATACTATGTTCCGGGGCACACTACATTATCCTCAAAGGGCAAAATCCAGTATCCTCACTATCCTCACATCCCACAACAACGCCACACTGCAAAGCCACACAGCAAACCCCTCCGGCACTGCAGCGCAATTCCACAGCACATTCCGCAGTGGTAATCCTGACAACCCAACTTCTATTGCGTCCCATATAACAGTATCATCTTACACAGCAGCACTATCGCAATGTCACTTTCGCAGCATCATCCAAAGCATCCCACACCCCCTGCAACACCAGGAAATATCAACGTTTCGCAGTGTTACCCATGCCCTTGTAGTTTCGCAGCACACTCACGCAGTGATGTTTCGTCTACTTCTATTCTATACAGAAAGCTGTAAAATTCAACGTGGATTTTTACAGCTTTTTCCGATATCACATTGCTTATTTACGCCTCATTTTATCTGAGTCAGAATCCTGTGTGACCGGAGCAGAAATGACAAAAAAGAACAGCAACAGAGCTACGCTGCGATATTACTCTCTGTTGCTGATAGGATAATCATTTTTGCCTTTTACAGGATAATGGGGTGTGCCCTGTGATAAATCCGTTATTCAAACTCTTCCCAAAGGAAGTATCATCAAATCAAAAATGCTGATTTTATG
>OGZF01000545.1_pt1 | contig 33246 bp, 29 predicted proteins | sample 1576771 | NCBI WGS metagenome assembly OGZF01 (sample SAMEA3541536, study PRJEB24748) | human gut metagenome | biome: human gut; feature: human-associated habitat; material: faeces | place: China | collected 2012
CGGCTGGATGTGCCGTACCGGCAGTGCGGCAGTCTGGTGCTGGCCCTCAGCCCGGCGGAGCTGGCGCATCTGCAGAAGCTGTACGAAAACGGCCTTGCCAATGGGGTGCCGGGCATCCGGCTGCTGTCGGCAGAGGAAACACGGGCCATGGAGCCCGGTCTTTCGCCGGAGGTGGCCGGAGCGCTGTATGCACCCAGCGCGGCCATCGTCAGCCCATGGGAATATGCGCTGGCCATGGCGGAGGTGGCGGTGCGCAACGGGGTGGAACTCCACCTCAGCAGCCCGGTCACCGGCATTCAGAAAACTGCGTCCGGCTGGGCGTTGACCACGCCGTCCGGCGTGGTGGAGGCCCGCTACGTTGTCAACGCCGCCGGCATCCGGGCCGATGCCGTGCACGACATGGCCGCTCCGCATCAATTTACCATCCAGCCCACCCGCGGCGAATATTACCTTCTGGACAAATCGGAAGGCACGCGGGTGCAGCATGTCATCTTCCAGTGCCCCAACGAAAACGGCAAGGGCGTGCTGGTGGCACCTACCGTTCACGGCAACCTGATCGTCGGACCCAATGCCGAGCCGGTGGCGGGCGATGACACCGCCTGCACCGCCGCCGGGCTGGCCTTTGTCAGCGCGGCCGCACGCCGCAGCGTGCCGGACATCCGCTTCGGCGAGTCCATCCGCAACTTTGCAGGCGTCCGCGCCAATGTGGACACCGGGGATTTCGTCATCGGCGAGGCGGAAGGCGCACCCGGCTTCATCGACCTGGCCGGTATGAAATCGCCGGGCCTGTCCAGCGCACCGGCCGTTGCCAAAGAGGTGGTCCGCATTCTGGAAGGCCACGGGGATCTGCCTGCGGCCAAAACGGATTACCGGGATGGCCGCACCCGGGTGCGGTTCAAGGAGCTGCCGCCGGAAGAAAAGGCAAAGCTCATTGCCCGGAACCCCGCCTACGGCCGGGTAATCTGCCGCTGCGAGACCATCACCGAGGGCGAGATCCTGGACGCCCTGCACACCGAGATCCCGGCCACCACCATCGACGGCGTCAAGCGCCGCTGCAACGCCGGGATGGGCCGCTGTCAGGGCGGCTTCTGCGGGCCCCGGGTGCTGGAGCTCATCAGCCGGACGCGGGGCATCGACCCGCTGGACGTCCTGCAGGACAAGGCAGGCAGCAACGTCTTACTGTGCGAAACCAAGCAGGAGGGAACCAACCATGATTGATCTGGTCATCGTCGGCGGCGGCCCTGCAGGCCTTGCCGCAGCCTACAGCGCATGGCAGCACGGCCTGCGCGATATTCTGATTTTGGAGCGTGACAACGAGCTGGGCGGCATCCTGAACCAGTGCATCCACAACGGCTTCGGGCTGCACCGTTTCGGCGAGCAGCTCACCGGCCCGGAGTACGCCGGGCGCTACATTGAAATGCTGCGCTCCACCGGCGTCCGGGTGGAGCTGGGCACCATGGTGCTGGAGGTCACGCCGGATAAAAAGATCCACTGTGTCAGCAAGGAGAAGGGCTACCAGATCCTCGAAGCAAAGAGCGTCATCCTCTGCATGGGCTGCCGGGAGCGCACCCGCGGGGCCATCGGCATCCCGGGCACCCGCCCGGCCGGCATCTACACCGCCGGTGCCGCCCAGCGCTATGTCAACATGGAGGGCTATCTGGTAGGCAAACGGGTGCTCATTCTGGGCAGCGGCGACATCGGCCTGATCATGGCCCGGCGGATGACGCTGGAAGGGGCCAAGGTGCTGGCCTGCGTGGAGGTCATGCCCTATTCCGGCGGCCTGACCCGCAACATTGTGCAGTGCCTGCAGGATTTTGACATCCCGCTGTACCTGTCCCACACCATCGTGGACATTCAGGGCGATACCCGGGTGGAAAAGGCCATTGTGGCCAAGGTGGACGAGAACCGCCGCCCCATTCCGGGCACCGAGATGGAATTTGACGTGGACACCATCCTGCTCAGTGTGGGCCTGATCCCGGAAAACGAGCTGACCCGGCAGGCTGGCATCCCGATGGACCCCCACACCAAGGGAGCCGTGGTCTACGAGAACATGGAGACCGGCATTCCCGGCGTGTTTGCCTGCGGCAACGTGGTGCATGTGCACGATCTGGTGGACTTTGTTTCCGGCGAGAGCGACCGGGCCGGAGCCGCAGCCGCCGCCTATGTGCTCCACGGTGAGACCCCGGACGCGGCCGTGCTGGACCTTGTCCCGGGCAATGGCGTGGGCTATACCGTCCCCCAGCGGGTGCGCTCGGCGGACGTGGACAAGGGCGTGGAGATCTCGTTCCGGGTGCGGCAGAATTACGGCCCCAGCCAGATCACCATCACCTGCGGGGAGAAGCAGCTGGCCCGGTTCAAGCGCCAGCGGATGGCACCCGGCGAGATGGAGCACATCACCCTGCCCGGGGTCCTGCTGGCAAAGGCCGACGGCCCGCTGACCGTTGCAGTAGAGGAGGTCGTAGCAAAATGAACAAAAAGTGTGAGATCATTTGTATCTGCTGCCCCCGTGGCTGCCACTTGCAGGTGGACCCGGAAAACGATTATAATGTAACCGGCAATGCCTGCCCCAACGGTGCCGCCTATGGCAAGGAAGAACTGACCCACCCCACCCGTATCCTGACCAGTACGGTGCGGGCCGAGGGCGGGCGCTATCCGCGCTGCCCGGTCAAGACCGCGCAGGCGGTGCCCAAAGAAAAGATCATGCAGGTCATGGCTGCGCTGGACGGCGTCACGCTGCACGCACCCATCCGCACCGGGCAGGTCGTGCTGACCGATGTCTGCGGCACCGGTGTGGATGTCGTAGCCACACGGGACCTGTAAAACCGCCCCTGAGCGAAACGGAGGTCGTTGAACCATGTCGACAAAGTATGTTCTTGCACTGGACCAGGGAACCACCAGCAGCCGCGCCATCCTGTTTGACAACGAGCAGAACATCATCGCGGTGCAGCAGCGGGAGTTTGAGCAGATCTACCCGCAGCAGGGCTGGGTGGAGCACAACCCCATGGAGATCTGGTCCACCCAGTACGGGGTCATGAACGAGGTGGTGGCCCAGAGCGGCGTGGATGTCCATGACATTGCCGCCATCGGCATCACCAACCAGCGCGAGACCACCATCCTGTGGGAAAAGGCCACCGGCCGCCCCATCTACAATGCCATCGTCTGGCAGTGCCGCCGCACCGCCCCGCTGGTGGACGAGCTGGTGCAGCAGCCCGGCATGACGGAATACATCCGCGAGAATACCGGCCTGATGCCGGATGCCTATTTTTCCGCCACAAAGATCAAGTGGATCCTGGATAACGTGCCCGGCGCGCGGGAGCGGGCCGAGGCGGGCGAGATCCTGTTCGGCACCGTGGACACCTGGCTGGTGTGGAAGCTCACCGGCGGCAAAGTCCATGTGACCGACCGCACCAACGCCAGCCGCACCATGCTCTACAACATCCGCACCCTGGACTGGGATGACACCCTGCTCAAAGCGCTGGACATCCCCCGCTGCATCCTGCCCCGCGTGGCGGATTCCAGCGAGGTCTACGGCACCACCGACCTGTGCGGGGTGCAGGTGCCGGTGGCCGGCATTGCCGGGGACCAGCAGGCTGCACTGTTCGGGCAGGGGTGCTTTGCCAAGGGTGAGGCCAAGAACACCTACGGCACCGGCTGCTTTTTGCTCATGAACACCGGTGACACCATCTGCCGCAGCCAGAACGGCCTGATCTCCACCATCGGCATCAGCCTGAACGGCAAGGTGGAGTATGCCCTGGAAGGCAGTGTCTTTGTGGGCGGTGCCGTCATCCAGTGGGTGCGCGACGGCCTGCGGATGATCCAGGAGAGCCGCGACGCCGAATACTATGCCCAGAAGGTGCCGGACAACGGCGGCATCTACATCGTGCCCGCCTTCACCGGTCTCGGCGCGCCCTATTGGGATATGTACGCCCGCGGTGCCATTGTAGGCATCACCCGCGGCACCACCCAGAACCACATCATCCGGGCGGCGGAGGAGTCCATCGCCTACCAGAGCGCCGACCTTGTGGCCGCCATGGAAAAGGACACCGGTGTGCCCATCACCTCCCTGAAGGTGGACGGCGGTGCTTCCCGCGACCAGTTCCTGATGCAGTTCCAGGCCGACATCCTGAACAAGGACGTCCTGCGCCCGGCCATCCGGGAGACCACTGCTCTGGGCGCTGCCTATCTGGCAGGTCTTGCCACCGGCGTGTGGAAGAACCGGGACGAGATCCGCAGCCTGTGGCACTGCAACATGACCTTTACCCCCGCTATGCCGGAGGCCGAGCGCGCACGGCTGCTGTCCGGCTGGCACAAGGCCGTGGGCCGCAGCAGTGACTGGGCAGAGCATTAAAAGAATTTGTCTGGATTTTGACTGCTTCCAACAAAAAATCACGAATTTGTGAATTGTCTGTTGACAAACCGTTGAGAAATGGTATACTGAAAGCATCCCAAGAGAATTGAGATGGGGATGCACTGTGCCACACGACCGCAGTGCGTCCCCATTTTTTTGTTCCCATCGCACCCCTTGTCCGCCCGTTCACATCTGTTCCGGGGGCTGGTTCTGGAAGTGCAGCCGCCGGGCATGTCTCTGAAAAAAGAAGGAGGATCCCCATGAAAAGCACCGCAAAGGCCACCGAAAAGCGTTCGCGCACGGTCGTTGTGCTGGCGATCGCTGTGGCGTTGATGCTGCTGGGCAGCATTTTTGCCCAGATGTTCAACACCTCATTCTACAAGGTCAAGGTCTCCCGCATTTCCTTTGAGACCGACTCCGGCACCCTTTCGGGCCTGTTGTACATGCCCAAGGGCGTGGACGCCTCCAACCCGCACCCCACCATCGTGACCACCCACGGCTACCTGAACAGTGCCGAGATGCAGGACGAGACCGCCATCGAGATGTCCCGCCGCGGCTATGTCGTGCTGGCACTGGATATGTATGACCACGGCCATTCCCACGGGAACGCCGACAATACCGGCGGCTTCTTCAACTTCTGGCCCACTTCGCTGTGGGATGCCGCACAGTACATGTACAGCCAGGACTACGTAGCCAAGGATGCACAGGGCAACGGTCAGATCGCGGTCAGCGGCCACTCCATGGGCGGCTTCTCCTCTGAGATGGCCATCTATCTGGATGAGCAGAACTACGCTGCCGCCGGTTACCGCATCATCAAGGCCGGTTTGAGCATGGGTGCCGATTACTCCTGGACCTCCTACCTGGGCCTGGACGAAGAGGCTGCGGTTGCCACCTTCGGCGGACGCACCATCGGCAAGATCTGCGGCCAGTACGACGAGTTCTTCTTTGCGGCCGACGAGCCTCCCACGAAGAGCGGCACCGTCTACCACAAGGACTATGTTGCCACCACCGCTGGCAAGACCCTGCTGGAGCAGGAAGCTCCGCAGGCTGACACCTGGTACACCGGCTCGGACGGCGGCCAGCGCATCATTTACCAGCCGCGTGAGATCCACCCCTGGAACCACTTCTCCAAGGCTTCCACCAAGGATGCCATCGAGTTCTACGCCACTGCATTTGCCGACCAGTCCGGTCTGGTGCAGAACATTGCTTCCACCAGCCAGATCTGGTACTGGAAAGAAGTCTTTGAGCTGGTCGCTCTGGTGGGCTTCCTGCTCATGCTGGCACCTCTTGCCCTGCTGCTGATGAAGCTGCCCTTCCTGTCCAATGCAAAGCAGGCCGTCGCAGCACCCACCCCGGCCGTCGGCACCCTGTCCGGCAAGCTTGGCACGATCAGCCTGTTCGTGGTCGGTATGCTGATCCCGGCCATCATCTTCCCCGCCGTGTACGACGGCAGTCTGACCGCAGAGCCCATCCGCTGGATGCGCTACGCCAGTGACATTGCCCTGCTCCTGTCGGTGGTGGGCATCGTTCTGGCAGCCCGCAGCACCGAGGACGACCGCAAGACCTGGCTGTCCGGCTCGGTGTGCGTCCTGATCGCTTCCATCGTCCTGCGTGTGCTGGTGACCAAGAACATCTTCGAGACCAATGCCACCTGGCAGGGCCCCACCGTCAACAGCATCGTGACCTGGGCTCTCATCTGCGCCTGCATCTCCATCGTGACCATGGTCTGCGTCTACCTGTTCGGCGGCCGCAAGCAGAAGGGCATCACGCTGGAACAGTACGGCATTGCCGCAAAGCCGGTGTCTGTGGCTGCAGCCTTCTGCGTGGCACTGCTGGTGTGCGTGATCGCCTACGCCTGCCTGTTTGCTGTGGACGCCATCTTCAAGACCGACTTCCGCATCTGGACCTTCGCCTTCAAGACCTTTGAAGCCAGCGCCATCCCGGCGGCGGTCAAGTATATGCCGTTCTTCTTTGTGTACTACTTTGTCAGCGGCGCCGCCGCCATCTCCAACACCAGCAGCGAAAAGCTGCAGGGCGGCTGGGGCTACCTGCTGGCTGCTCTGACCAACATGGGCGGCATCCTCCTCTGGCTGGTGCTGCAGTACGGCACCCTGTTCCGTACCGGCGTTGCCTTCTACCCGGGACAGGCCCTTGGCGGCATCCTGCTGTTTGCGCTGGTGCCCTCGCTGGCCATTGCATCCTGCCTGGCCAAGTACCTGTACAAAAAGACCGGCAGCGTGTACGTTGCGGCCTTCCTGAATACCATCCTGATGACCATGATGACCGTGGCCAACACCGCGATCTATTTCCAGGCATAAGCACAACCGCAGACTGGGGCTGCACTTTACAGTGCGGCCCCTTTGTGCGATAATGAGAACCATCTGAACCATCTGAGAGAAAAGGAGTCCTGCCCGATGCATCCACTTGCTGAAACTCTGCTGGACGAGCCGGTGATCGCAGCCGTCAAGACGGATGACGCTCTGACGGCCGCCCTGGCCTCGCCCTGCAGCACGGTCTTTCTGCTGGCGAGCACCCTGCTCAATGTGGGGGAGCTGGTCCGGCGCATCCACGCGGCCGGAAAGCTGGCCGTCGTGCACATCGACCTTGTGGACGGCCTTTCGGCGCGGGAAGTTGCCGTGAATTCCCTCATTGCGCTGTGCCACCCGGACGGCATCATTTCCACCCACCCGTCCCTGATCCGGCGGGCGCGCCATCAGGGCCTGCTGACCATCCAGCGGGCGTTCATCCTGGACTCCCTTTCCCTGAACAACCTTTCCGGCCAGCTGGAACAAGGCAAGCCGGACTTTGTGGAGATCCTGCCCGGCATCATGCCCCGGGTCATCACCGAGATCAGCACCCGCACCCGGGTGCCGGTGATCGCGGGCGGTCTGCTGCGGGACAAGGCCGACGTCATGGCCGCCATGCGGGCCGGTGCCTCGGCAGTGTCCACCTCTGCCCCGGAGCTGTGGGACATCTGAACCCCGGAAAACACAAAAATGCCTGACCGCTGTCGTTGGCGGTCAGGCATTTTTTATGGAAAGCAGCAGCGTTACGGTTGGCTCTTCCTGACAAGATCTTTGGTGTACAGGGCGCGGGTGGCGTTGAGCACGGCAATGACCATGACGCCCACGTCGGCAAAGATGGCTGTCCACATGCTGGCCATACCGATGGCACCCAGCAGCAGGCAGGCAAACTTGACCGCCAGCGCGAACACGATGTTCTCGTACACGATGCGCAGGGTGCGGCGGGCGATGCGCATGGCCAGTGCGATCTTGGCCGGGTCATCGTCCATCAGCACCACGTCGGCGGCTTCAATGGCGGCGTCGGAGCCCAGGGCACCCATGGCGATGCCCACATCGGCGCGGGACAGCACCGGGGCGTCGTTGATGCCGTCGCCCACAAAGGCCAGATTCTCCTTGGACTTCTTGGCGGCGATGAGTGTTTCGATCTGGTCCACCTTGTCGCCGGGCAGAAGACCGGCGTGGTATTCGTCCAGGCCCAGCTGGGCAGAAACGGCCTTGGCCACCGGCTCGGCGTCGCCGGTGAGCATGACGGTCTTGCGCACTCCGGCGGCCTTCAGGGCCCGGATGGCCTCGGCACTGTGGGGTTTGACCACGTCGGCGATGAGCAGGTAACCGGCGTATCTGCCGTCGATGGCAACGTGCACGACGGTGCCGGTCTCGCTCACGGCGGGGGCAGAAAGGCCCAGCCGCTCCATCAGACGGGCGTTGCCGGCGGCAACGGGCTTACCGTCCACCTTGGCGGTCACGCCGTGGCCGCCAAGTTCCTCCACGTCGGTCACGCGGGAGGTGTCGATCTCCTTGCCGTAGGCGGCCTTGATGCTCAGGGAGATGGGGTGCTTGGACCAGCACTCGGCCAGGGCGGCGGCCTCCACCAGCTGTTCGTCGGTGATGCCGTCGGCCGGGTGGACGCCGGTGACCTTGAAGGTGCCCTGGGTCAGGGTGCCGGTCTTATCAAACACCACGATGCCGGTGCGGGCCAGCTCCTCCAGATAGGTGGAGCCCTTGACCAGGATGCCGCAGGCGGAAGCACCGCCGATGCCGCCGAAGAAGCTCAGCGGAATGCTGATGACCAGTGCGCAGGGGCAGCTGATGACCAGGAAGGTCAAAGCGCGGTAGATCCAGTCCCCAAAGCGGGCGGGCTGGCCCATCAGCAGCAGCACGATGGGCGGCAGGAAAGCCAGCGCCAGCGCACCGTAGCAGACAGCCGGGGTGTATACCCGGGCAAAGCGGGTGATGAAGTTTTCGGCACGGGCCTTCTTCATACTGGAATTTTCCACCAGATCGAGAATTTTCGAGACGGTGGACTCGCCGAATTCCTTGGTAGTCCTGACTTTCAGCAGGCCGGTCATGTTCACGCAGCCGCTGATGACCTCGTCTCCGGTCTGGACGTCGCGGGGCAGGCTCTCACCGGTCAGGGCGGCGGTGTTCAGGGCGGAGGTGCCCTCTACGATCACACCGTCAATGGGCACCCGCTCGCCGGGCTGCACCACGATCACGGTGCCCACCTCCACGTCATCGGGGTCCACCTGCTCCAGCTTGCCGTCCTCGTCCTCCACGTTGGCGTAGTCCGGGCGGATGTCCATCAGGCTGGAAATGCTCTGGCGGCTTTTGCCCACGGCCACGCTCTGGAACAGCTCGCCGATCTGGTAAAAGAGGATAACGGCGCAGCCTTCCACATAGTCGCCCAGGGCAAAGGCACCCACGGTAGCCACCGCCATCAGGAAGCACTCGTCAAAGGGCTGGCGGTTCTTGACGCCCTTGATGGCCTTGCGCAGCACGTCCTTGCCCACCACAAAGTACGGGATGAGGTAGAGCAGCAGCTCCACCGGGGTGGGAAGTGCCGGCAGCACACGGAGCAGCAGCTTGAGCAGGATCACAAGGGCCAGCGCGATCAGGATCTGCTGCAGGCTCTTTTTTTGCTTTTTGGTCATACAAAACGCTCCTTTTGTCGGATTGCGGCGGTTCTGAGAAAAAACGGGAAAACGCAGTGGAATTCAACAAGTTTTCCCCACAAAAATGGATTTTCCACCCTTTCCCCCGTGTTTTCCACGGGGTTTTCCCGCAGAAAACTTTCTTTTCCACGTTTCTTTTTGGAGTTTTCCGCGAAGGGTGTTGAAAAGTGCGTGGAAAGTGTTGAAAACTGCCCGTTTTTTCCACGAAAAAGAGAAGTTTTCCGCTGCCCGGCGGCAGAGGAAAGAAAAGCTCTCCCACAGGGGGGAGAGCTGCCGCCCAGCAGCGATGCCGGGAACCGGACCGGAAGAGGTCAGATGTCAAAGATCTCGCAGTCGTCCTCCACCTTCTTGCAGGCGGACAGCACATTCTCCATGGTGGCGTGGGGGTCGGCACCCTCGGCAAACTCCACCTTCATCTTCTGGGTCATGAAGCTGACAGTCGCCTTTTCCACACCGGCAACGGTGTTGGCAGCGTCCTCCATCTTCTGGGCGCAGTTTGCACAGTCCACTTCGATCTTGTAGGTCTTTTTCATCGTAGATACCAGCCTTTCTGTTTTTGTGCGGGCCGCAGCCCGGAAAATCATTCTTCGATATGGTCCATCCCCAGAGAGAGGATGCTGCGCACATGGTCGTCGTCCAGTGCGTAATACACGGTCTTGCCCTCCCGCCGGAAGCGTACCAGCTTGGAATCCTTGAGCACCCGCAGCTGGTGGCTCACGGCCGACTGGCTCAGCTGCACGGCGTTGGCAATGTCCTGCACGCACAGTTCGTTGTCGTGCAGGGCGTACAGGATCTTGATGCGGGTGGAGTCGCCGAACACCCGGAACAGGTCGGCCAGCTCGTACAGCACTTCGTCATCCGGCATGTCCAGCTCTTCCGGCTGCACGAGGGGTTCGTTCTGCTGTGCCATGGAAGCATCTCCTTTCGGGATGAAATCGTATGAACGTCTGTTCATGTGTTCATGATATCACGCACATGCCTGCCTGTCAAGCCCTTTGCAGAAGAATTTTGACATTCCCGCTGCATTGATGAAAAAACACCGCAAAACGCCAAAAAGATGCAAATTGAAAAAAGAAAACCCGGCCCGCTGGAAAGCGGACCGGGAGCGGACGGGTGGCGGAGCGGCTCAACGCTTCTTCCCGGCTGCTGCCCAGGGGGCGTACATCAGCACAAGGGCCAGCGCGATGGCGGGCAGAAAGCCCAGAATGTAGAATTTTTCGCCAAACCACGCGGTAAAGGTGCTGGTGATGACGTTGCCATAGGGGTTATTCAAAAAGTAAAAGTTGGTGTGCAGGGGTTTGTTAAGAAAATAGATGGGCAGGGCCGAGCCGAACAAAAAGGCCAGCACCTGCGGCACCCGGCGCACGCTGGGGCGGTATCCGCCCGCCACCAGCAGCACAGGGTAGAGCACCAGCAGGGCGTGGATGCTGACCGAGTGCAGGTTGATGAGGGTGAACCACCCGGGCACATCCCGCCAGCTGGGGCACAGCAGAGCCAGTGCTGCGCCGGGGATGCACAGGGCGTACAGCTCCTCCTTGCACCAGCTGCGGTCGGTGAGGGTGTTGTACAGGCAGACGAACACGTTGATGCTGCACAGGTGCAGCGGCAGATAGCTCCAGTTCCACTGGCCGGTGCAGGCCATGCCCAGCAGCAGGGCGGCCTCGTCGGCCAGCAGGGCCGCCGTGACCCCCGCCAGAATGTGCCGCCGGGTGCGCGGCGTGCTGCGGCGGTACCACCACACCATGCCCAGAAGGAACAGCGCCGACAGCGCCAGCTCTATGAGATGGACAGTGCCGAACAGCGGGTAGCACTCATAGCCCGCACCGTATTCGGCGGCGGTGATGTCATAGGATTTCCAGAAGTCAGACATGGAGGTCCCCTCTCTTTCAGAGCCTATCATAGCACAGACAGCCGGAAACCGAAACGGTATTTTTTACAAAATGCGCCAAAGTGGGTGCATTCTTTGCCAAGCTGTGGTATCTTATAAAAGTATAAAACAACAAGCTGCGCAAAACGCACAGGAGGGAATTTTTTATGACACTGGAACCTGGCATCCGCGGTGAGCAGAGCGTGTCTGTCACTGCTGCAAACACTGCAAAAACCATGGGCAGCGGCACGCTGGACGTGTTTGCCACCCCGGCCCTGGTGGCCCTGGCCGAAAAGACCTGTTGGATGAGCGTGGCCCCGGCTCTGGCCGAGGGCGACGGCACCGTGGGCACGAAGCTGGAGCTGGAGCACACCGCTCCCACCCCCGTGGGCATGACCGTGACCTGCGAAAGCGAGCTGGTGGCCGTGGAGGGCCGCAAGCTCACCTTCAAGGTGAGCCTGCACGACGAAAAAGGCCCGGTGGGCGGCGGCACCCACGAGCGCTTTGTGATCCACAACGACAAGTTTGCGGCCAAGGCGGAGGCAAAGAAGAACTGAAAAAGCCTTCCCCCAAGGGGGAAGGCTAAGGCTCCCTCTTTGACGGAGGGAGTTCTTCCGGCTCCAGCCGCAGCGGCGGCGGGTCCTCGGCCAGCAGCTGCTGTTCGGCGTGGGCCTGTGCGTCCTGCAGCAGCTGTACGGCCTGCACGCTGGCGCGGAACAGCTCAAAATACATCGCTTTATAATCCGGCACGGCCCCACTCCCCTTTTGCATTCCGTGGGGATAGTCTGCCCCGCAGCACGGGGCCTGATACGCTGCCGGAACGAATCGCCTGAAACAAAAAGGAATCATTATGAAAAACAAAAATCTGTCCTGGGCGGCGGCACTGTTCGTGTTTGCCCTGCTGCTGTGGTGCACGGCAGCCACTCCCGGCAAGATCGCCGACCCGTCTACCTACACCTGTGCGGTGTACAGCACCTTCTTCTCGCTGCTGCCGCCGGTCATCGCCATTGTGCTGGCCCTGAACACCAAGGAGGTGTACACCTCCCTGCTGGTGGGCATCGCCTCGGGCGCGCTGCTGTATGCCAACGGAAACCTGGAACTGGCCCTGAATACCCTCTTCTTTAACGAAGAGGGCGGCATGATCGCCAAACTGTCCGACAGCAGCAATGTGGGCATCCTGGTGTTCCTGGTCATGCTGGGCATCCTGGTGGCCCTGATGAACAAGGCCGGCGGCTCGGCCGCCTTTGGCCGCTGGGCATCGAAGCACATCCACTCCCGGGCGGGCGCACAGTTTGCCACCCTGCTGCTGGGTGTGATGATCTTTGTGGACGACTATTTCAACTGCCTGACCGTGGGTTCGGTCATGCGCCCGGTCACCGACCGGCAGAAGGTGTCCCGCGCCAAGCTGGCCTACCTCATCGACGCCACGGCGGCCCCCATCTGCATCATTGCGCCGGTGTCCAGCTGGGCGGCGGCGGTCACCTCCAGCGTGCCGGAGGGGTCTGGCATCAACGGCTTCACCATGTTCCTGCGCACCATCCCCTACAACTACTATGCCCTGCTTACCGTCGTCATGAGCCTGTTCCTCATCTTCACCGGCACGGACTTCGGCTCCATGAAGCTCAATGAGGACAACGCGAAAAACGGCGACCTGTTCACCACCGAGGACCGCCCCTACGGCGACGACGTGGACGACGGCACCGAGACGAAGGGCCATGTTGTGGACCTGATCGCACCGGTGCTGGTGCTGATCGCGGCCTGCATCTTCGGCATGATCTACACCGGCGGCTTTTTTGACGGGGTGGACTTCGTCACCGCCTTTGCGGACTGCAACGCCTCTGCCGGCCTTGTGATGGGTAGCAGCATTGCTCTGCTGTTCACCTTCGTGTTCTACCGGGTGCGCAGCGTCATGACCTTCCAGGACTTTGCGGCCTGCATCCCGGAGGGCTTCAAGGCCATGGTCAGCCCCATGCTCATCCTCACGCTGGCCTGGACCCTGTCCGGCATGACCGGCCTGCTGGGTGCCAAGTATTATGTGGCCAATCTGCTGGGCGGCTCCGCTGCGGCGCTGCAGTATCTGCTGCCGGTGATCATCTTCCTGGTGGCGGTGTTCCTGGCCTTTGCCACCGGCACGAGCTGGGGAACCTTCTCCATTCTGATCCCCATCGTGTGCCACGCATTCCCGGAAGGCGAAATGCTGGTCATCTCCATCGCGGCCTGCCTGTCCGGCGCCGTGTGCGGCGACCACTGCTCCCCCATCTCCGACACCACCATCATGGCCTCGGCGGGTGCCCACTGCAGCCATGTGAACCATGTGTCCACCCAGCTGCCCTATGCCATCACGGCGGCGTCCTGCGCGGCGGTGTGTTATGTGATCACCGGCCTGGCACAGGCGGTACTGGGCAGCCGGGCCAGCCTGTTCACCTCGCTGGTGCTGCTGGCCGTGGCCATCGTCATAGAGCTGGTGGTGCTCAGCATCATCCGCGCCCGCACGATTAAAAAGACAAAAGCATGATTGGGCTTTGCCGTCGCGGGCAACTTGTGATAAACTGAAAGAAAACGAACGAGCGGAGGCGCGATCCATGCTGGAACAGGCTTTTCAGGATGTATACACCAAATTCAAGCTGCACTTTTATCAGAACGTATTCCAGCGTTTTGCCACGCGGGAAGCGACCCTGACCACGGTGGAGTCCTTCTGCATGGAGGGCATCATGGCCATGGGCGAACCCACCATTGCGGAGTTCTCCCGCATGATGCAGATCTCCACCCCCAATGCGGCCTATAAGATCGGCAGTCTGGTCAAAAAAGGCTATGTGGAAAAGATCCAGTCCACCGTGGACCGGCGCGAGTACCACCTGCGCCCCACCCAGAAGTATATCGACTACTACAACATCAGCTATTCCTATCTGAGCACCGTGATCGAGCGGGTGCGCAAGCGCTTCCCGGAAGAGGACGTGGACAAGCTGGAGCAGATGCTCACGGTGATCAGCGATGAGCTGATGCCGGAGCTGGACCTGATGAACAAGACCCGGCAGCGGCTGTCGGAATAAAAAATGCGCCCGGGAGTATCCAGGGCGCATTTTTGGTAGGGCGGCTTTACAGCACCATAAACAGGGTGCCGGCGGTGATCAGGGCACAGCCCACCAGGTTTTTGGCGGTAAAGGGTTCCTTCAGGATCACAAAGGCCAAAGCCAGGGTGATCACCACGCTGAGCTTGTCCACCGGAACCACCTTGGAGGCGGCCCCGATCTGCAAAGCGTGGTAATAGCACAGCCAGCTGGCCCCGGTGGCCAGGCCGGAAAGGATCAAAAACAGCCAGCTGCGGCGAGAGATATCCCCCACGCCGCCCTGGGTCCCGGTGAGGAACACCATGCCCCAGCTCATGACCAGCACCACCACCGTGCGGATGGCGGTGGCCAGGGTGGAGTTGACCCCCTGGATGCCGATCTTGGCCAGGATGGAGGTAAGGGCCGCAAACACGGCACTGCCCAGTGCAAACACGAACCACATAGTAAGATGCGCCTCCCTTTTTGTCCAGTGTAACACCGCAGCCCTCCCGGCGCAAGGGTGCACAGGCAAAACCGCCGGGCAAGCACTGGCCTGCCCGGCGGCTTTATCCTCAGTGATAGAAGGTATCGAAGTTCACCTGACGGTAGAAGCGCTGCTGCAGCTGGTCGAAGCTGTCGCAGTCCTGGGCCAGCAGCCACATGCTCTTGGTGACCACGGCTTCGATGGTCATGTCATGGGCTTCCAGGAAGCGGAATCGGTTCTTCACCCGCTTGCCCACCTCGTACACGCCCACGTCGCTGCCCTCATAGGTCACCTGCGTGGTCAGGATGAGCACCTTGTGGGTCTGCTCGTAGTGGCCCAGCCCCTCGGCAAAGGCGTCCATGAGCCGCTGCGGGATGCCGCCCACGCCGAAGCTCTCCACGATGACGCAGTCGTACAGGCGGAAGATCTCCGGGATCATGCCGGGGTCCATGCCGGGGATGAGCTTGAGCAGGAACACCCGGGGGTTCATGGCGCGGCCGAACTCCACCGGGCCGGTGGGCCAGGGCGACGGCACATAGCGCACCAGACGGTCGCCCTGCACCAGTGCCAGCTCCGGGAAGTTGACCGAGGCAAAGGCGTCGTAGCTGATGGTCTTGTTCTTTTTGGCACGGGTGCCGGCAATGACGTGCCCGCCAAACACCACCATCACGCCCCGGCTGCCCGGGTCCAGTGCACAGATCACGCTGTCGCGCAGGTTTTTCTTGGCGTCGGTGATCTCGTTGGAAATGGGCTGCTGGGCACCGGTGAGGATGATGGGCTTGTCCGCGTTCTGGATGAGGTAAGAAAGTGCCGCTGCGGAATAGGCCAGCGTATCGGTGCCGTGGCAGATGATGAAACCATCGTACAGGGCGTAGTTTTCCTGAATGGCGCGGGCCATCATCAGCCAGTGTTCCTGGCCGAGGTCGGTGCTGTCGATGCTGCACAGGGCCAGCGTTTCCGGGATGCACAGGTCGTTGAGCTCCGGAAGATGGGCCAGCAGCTCGTCGCTGCTGAGCACGGGCCGGAGGCCCTGCGGAGTATGTACGCTGGCAATGGTGCCGCCGGTGGTAATGAAAAGAATGCGCTGCTTGGTCATAAAAAGCCTCCATGGCAGAAAATCAGAGAAACAAACCCAGTATAACACACTCTTTTCCGGCTGAAAAGTGCCCCGCAGCGGCAAAAGGCTGCTTTTTGCGACCCGGTCACAGAAGTTTTGCGGAAAAAGGTGTATACTATAAGAAAAGTTTCCGATGCAGTGGATGTGGTGAAGCTGCCCGCTACGACCCCATCCGCAAATTAAAAATCATGTTTCCTCTGATCATGGCCAGAGCGAAGCGGAGGCCATTTTAAATCGTGACTCTGAAAAGGAGGACCAACCATGTCCAACATTGTGATCGTAGGTTCCGGCCCGGCGGGCGTGTCTGCCGCACTGTATGCGGTCCGCGCGGGGATGGACACCACCGTGCTGACCAAAGGCCCCGGTGCGCTGGACCGGGCCGAGAAGATCGAAAACTACTACGGCCTTGCTCAGCCGGTTTCCGGTGCGGAGCTGGAGCGCCGCAGCATCGAGAACGCCAAACGCCTGGGGGTGCGGTTTGTGACCGCCGAAGCCGTGGGGCTGACCTATACGGATAAACTTACGGTAGAAACCATAGGGGAAGATTACCCGGCGGACGCGGTGATCCTGGCCACGGGGGCTTCCCGTGCGGTGCCGCGCATTCCGGGCCTTGCCGGGCTGGAGGGCCACGGCGTGAGCTGGTGTGCCGTCTGCGACGCCTTTTTCTACCGCGGCAAGGATGTGGCCGTGCTGGGCAGCGGAGCCTATGCCCTGCACGAGGTGCAGGCCCTGCTGCCGGTGGTGAAAAGCGTCAGCCTGCTGACCAACGGCATGCCGCTGACCGCAGAATTCCCGCCGGAGGTGACCGTATACCCGCAGAAGGTGGAGGCTGTTCTGGGCGAACAGGTGGTCACCGGGGTGCAGCTGTCCGACGGGCAGGAGGTTGCCCTGTCCGGTGTGTTCGTGGCGCTGGGCGTGGCGGGCAGCACTGCGCTGGCCCGCAAGATCGGGGCCGCCGTGGAGGGCAGCCGCATCGTGGTGGATGAGAAGATGCAGACCACCGTGCCCGGCCTGTACGCTGCCGGGGACTGCACCGGCGGCCTGCTGCAGGTGGCAAAGGCTGTATACGAGGGGGCACAGGCCGGCACGGAGGCCGCCAAGGCCCTGCGGAAAGGATGAGTGCCATGCAAAAGACCCCGGAAGACCGCAATTGTCTGGCCTGCGCGTTCCCCTTCTGGGCGCAGCTGACCGCCGACGAGCAGGAGATGCTCTGCCGCTACACCCGCCCGGTGCACTACCGCAAAGGGGCCCGGGTGCACAGCCCACTGGAAAGCTGTGTGGGCATCCTGCTGCTGCGCACCGGCCAGCTGCGGGCCTATCTGCTGTCGGAGGACGGCCGGGACGTGACCCTCTACCGCCTGTTCGGCGGGGAGGTGTGCATCCTGTCGGCGTCCTGCGTGATGGACTCGGTGAATGTGGACCTGTACATCGACGCTGAGGAGGACACCGAGGCACTGTGCATCAGCGCGGGCATCTTCCGCCGTCTGATGCAGCAGAATGTCTATGTGCGCTGCTACGCCTACCAGCTCACGGCAGAGCGCTTTTCCGACACCATGTGGACGATGCAGCAGATCCTGTTCATGAGCGCCGACCGGCGGCTGGCCATCTTTCTCACCGACGAGCTGGCCAAGACCGGCGGCGACGAGGTGCGCATGACCCACGACCAGATGGCAAAGTACATGGGCTCTGCCCGCGAGGTGGTGAGCCGGATGCTCAAATACTTCGCGCAGGAGGGCTGGGTGCGGCTGTACCGCGGCGGCGTGCAGGTGCTGGACAAGCCAAAGTTGCAGCAGCTGGCAAGAGGTGAATGAAAAAAGAGGACGATGCGTTATGCATCGTCCTCTTTGCTGTTACGGGAGATCAGCCCTTGCAGCCCTGCTCTTCCCAGTCGCCGAAATCGCTGGCGTCAGCGATCTTGGTGGCGTCGAACTTGCCGTTCTCGTCCTTGGGGGCGACAGCGGGGCCGGCCTCCACGGGGTTGGGGTTCGGGGCCTCGGGGTCATACACCGGGCGCTCTGCGCTCAGGTCCGGCAGGGTCACCGGCTCGTTTGCGGCGGGTGCCTCGGCAGCGGGCTCGGCAGGAGCTTCCGGGGCGTCGGCTTCGGCCGGGGCGGCGGGCTGCTCTGCGGCATCGTCCGCTGCTTTGGCCTCTGCTTCGGCGTAGGCCTCAGCGGTCTTTTCGGCCTCGGCGGCGTCCTGCTCGGCTTCTTCGGGGAACTCGACCTCCTCCACATGGAGCGGGTCTTTCTGGTTCAGGATCTTGTCCAGTGCCACGATGGCGGCACCGGTGACGGCCACGGCAGCGGCCGTGCCCAGAATGCGGAACAGTGTTTTCATGCCAGAACCTCCTGTTTACAGATCAATCAGAACGTTAAGAGAACGTTACGACTTCATTCAGCGGCTTTTCGGCAGGCTCCACCGAAATGGCGGTCAGCACCGGGCCCTTGCCGCGGTAGATGTTGTGGAACTTGTAGCTCACCTTGGCGGTCACCCGCACCCAGCTGCGCTGCTCCAGAGCCTTGTAGCCGTCGTAGCTGCAGGGGAAGCCCACGAACTGGATATCCTGCACGCAGCAGGTCATGGCAAAGCGGCCGGGCACGAAGCTGTTCTTGCCGGCGCGGTTGGTCTGGCACACCTGTGCCAGGAATTTGACCGTCTTGCCGGTGTACTTCTGGGGCTCATCCTGGCAGTCCATGTACCAGATGCCGAAATCGTCGTCATGGATGTCGATGACCGGGGCGTTCACGTCGAAGGGCAGCGGGTCGGGGATGTCGTCGTAGGCCACGCTGCCGTCGGCGAACTCGTAGGCGATGTCGCACTTGCGGGAAGCCTGACGCACCAGCTTGTGCAGCTCCTGCCGGGCCTCGTCGTTGTTCACGGCTTCGGCGCGGTTGAACACGATCAGCTCACTGCGGGCGATCTTGTCCAGCAGCAGGCTGCGCATGGAGTTGTCGCGGGCATAGGTCAGGGCGGTGGTGCCGTCGGCGGTGGCGATGCACTGGTACACCAGCCAGTTTTCCGGCAGGGCATCGGCCAGCTCCTGCAGCAGCCACATGCCGTTGTACTCGATGACCACGCGGCCTGCGCCGGATTCCTTTTCCAGCTTGGCCAGGTTCTGCGGGTTCATCTCTGCCTTGTCCTCGATCACCTTGACGGTCACACCGGGGAAGGCGAACTTCTTGGGGTTGTACTCTTCTTCGCCCTCTTCGCAGATCAGCAGCAGGGTCTTGTCGCCGGAGTCGAAGTTGGGGTCCTCAAAGGTCTCCTGAATGAATTTGGTCTTGCCGCTTTCCAGAAAGCCCACAAACAGGTAGACCGGAATTTCTTTTGCCATAATGGATGGTTTCTCCTTCTTTTACATCTCAGCAGCCGAACAGCTCTGCAATGGACTTCTCGTTCAGCTTGGAGCCGATGACCACCAGTTTGCCGCCCACGTCGGCGCCGCGGGCACGCACTTCCCACTCGCCGGGCACATAGTCGAACTCCAGCCAGCCGTCGGCACCGCCGTCCACGATGCCCTTGCTGCGCAGGATCATGCCGTAATTGCCGGTGTCCAGCTCGGTGAGGGCGTGCTCCACTTCGGCCTTGGTGAACTTGCGGGCCGTCTCGACGCCCCAGCTGGTGAACACCTCATCGGCGTCGTGGTCATGATGATGGTGGTGATGGCCGCAGCAGCAGTGGTCGCCGTGCTCATGATGATGCTCGTGCTCGTCCTCCTCATCGTCGTCATCGTGATGGTGGTGGCCGCAGCAGCAATGCTCCTCGTGGTCATGATCCTCATCGTGATCATGGTGGTGCTCATGCTCGTCGTGGTCATCGTCCTCGTCATGGTCGTGATGGTGATGCTCGTGCTCGTCCTCATCATCGTCATCATCGTGGTGGTGATGGCCGCAGCTGCACACGCCGTTCTCGTCGTAGTGATGGTGATGATGGTGGTGCTCTTCTTCCTCGTCCTCCTCGGCGTGCTTCTCGTTTGCCTTGGCGGCCATGGCGATCAGCTCTGCCTTGAAGTCGTCCTTGGTGGACATGGCTTTCAGGATCTGCTCACCGGTCAGCTCGTCCCATGCGGTGGTCACGATGGTGGCGGTGGGGTTCTTCTCGCGCAGCATGGCCACGGCGGCGGCGATCTTCTCCTCGCTGGCGGTCTGGGTGCGGCTGAGCAGGATGCAGCTTGCATGGCTGATCTGGTCGTCGTAGAACTCACCGAAGTTCTTCATATACATCTTGACCTTGTTCACATCGGCCACGGTGACAAAGCTGTTCAGCTGCACATCCAGGTGCTCGGCCACGCCTTCCACGGCGCGGGTCACGTCGCTCAGCTTGCCCACGCCGGAGGGCTCGATGACGATGCGGTCGGGGTGGTACTGCTCCACCACCTGCTGCAGGGCGGTGCGGAAATCACCCACCAGAGAGCAGCAGATGCAGCCGGCGTTCAGCTCATTGATCTGGATGCCGGACTCCTTCAGGAAGCCGCCGTCGATGCCGATCTCACCGAACTCGTTCTCGATCAGAACGACCTGCTGGCCGGCAAAGGCCTCCTTGATGAGTTTTTTGATCAGAGTGGTCTTGCCGGCGCCCAGGAAGCCGGAAAAAATATCAATTTTGGTCATAGTTTGAATGCCTCTTTCTTTGTTAGCAGACAGAGCCGCAGAGCGCTGGCCCGTAAAATCTTACATCTCTATTATAGCAAGCCTGTCAATGGGAAAAGGGCCTTTTTCAAGAAAAAATTGTAACATTTTTTGCAATTTGGTTGCGTTTTCGCGTTTTGGACGACAAATAAGGGGAACCGGCGGCCCCGGCGGGCAGCGATTCGGCAAGGGGCAGGCTCCGGCAGAGGGACGGACGCCCCCCGGACGGCAAGACCCCGCCAACGGACGGTCAACGACCGGCAGGCGGTCAGCCCCCGCAGGATGCAGGCGACACTGCGGCGGCTGTTGACAGCACGGCAACCGTGTTTGCGTCCGGAACAGCCGACACTCCCGCATTGCATTCTTTGCGCCGGAATGCTACAATATGCAGTAGCAAACCACCGCCGCCGGACGTTCTTCCGGCAAATATGAGAAAGAAGGCTTTTCTTATGAGCATGAATACAGTTCCCGAACGGCTGGCCGCCCTGCGTGCCGCCATGCAGGCAAACGGTGTGGACGTGTACCTGATCCCGGTGGGCGACCCCCACTCCAGCGAGTACCTGCCCGACCACTACACCTCCCTGACCTATTTCTCCGGCTTCCATGGTGAAAACTCCAACTTCGTGGTCACCATGACCGAGAGTGCTGTCTGGGCCGACGGCCGTTACTTTGTGCAGGCCGAGAAGGAGATCGCAGGCACCGAGATCCAGCTGATGAAGATGGGTGAGCCGGGCGTGCCCACCGTGGAGGAATACTGCGCCAAGGTGGTGCCTGAGGGCGGCAAGCTGGGCCTGTGCGGTCTGACCGCCAGCTGCGCGCTGGTGAACAGCGTGAAGAAGGCGCTGGAAACCAAGAACGCCGCCATCCAGACCTTGTTCCTGGAGGATGAGCTGTGGACCGAGGGCCGTCCGGCTCTGCCCGCTACCCCGGCCTGGATCCTGCCCAAAGAATACGCAGGCTTCTCCCCCGCCGAAAAGCTGGGCCAGCTGCGTGCAAAGCTGGCCGAGTTGGGCTGCACCGCCCAGCTGGTGGGCAAGCTGGACAACCTTGCCTGGCTGCTGAACCTGCGCGCCATGGACATCGAGTGCACCCCCTACGCCATGGCCTACTGCTATGTCACCCCGGACCGCGCCGTGCTGTTCATCAACACCGCCCGCGTGACCCCGGAGGCAAAGGCGGAACTGGAAGCCAACGGTGTGACCCTGGCCGAGTACGACAGTGTGCTGGACTTCATGGCCGCTGAGACCGAGCCCCAGACCGTGCTGGCAGAGAGCGCCACCGTGAACTATGCCGTGTATCAGGTGCTGGAGAACAACGCCGCCCTCACCGTGAAGGACCTGGCCGACCCGCTGCTGCCCATGAAAGGCGTGAAGAACGAAGTGGAGCTGACCCACGACAAGGAAGCCCACCTGCGCGACGCTGTGGCTATGGTGCGGTTCCAGATCGAGCTGGAAAAGCGTCTGGAAGCCGGCGAAGAGCTGACCGAGCTGACCGTGGACGAGATCCTGCACAAGTACCGCAGCACCACGGATAAGTTCATCGTGGAGAGCTTTGGCACCATTGCGGCCTACGGCGGCAATGCAGCCATGATGCACTACCATGCCACCCCGGAGGACCACGCAAAGCTCCAGCGCAAGGGCTTTTTGCTGGTGGACAGCGGTGCCACTTACATGGACGGCACCACCGACATCACCCGCACCTACCCGCTGGGTGAGCTGACCGAGGACGAGCGCAAGTTCTACACCTGGACCCTGCAGTGCCACATCGACATCGCCAAGGCGGTCTGGCTGGACTACTGCGACTGCCATATGATCGACACCATCGCCCGTGAACCGCTGTGGCAGCACCTGATCAACTACCGTTGCGGCACCGGCCACAGCGTCAGCTTTGTGGGCAACGTCCACGAAGGCCCCCACGCCCTGAACGGCCGCAACACCACCCTGATGCGCCCGGGCATGATCGTGACCGACGAGCCCGGCGTGTACGAGACCGATCTGGTGGGCATCCGCATCGAGAACGAGCTGGTGTGCGTGCACAAGGCCGACAACCAGTACGGCACCTTCCTGGGCTTTGAGCCGATCATGTTCGTGCCCATCGCCACTTCTCCCATCGTGCCCGGTGTGCTGACCAAGGACGAGCTGGACTGGCTGAACAACTACCACCGTCAGGTGTTCGAGAAGCTGGCACCCCGCCTGAACGACGAGGAGCGCGAATGGCTGGCCAAGAAGTGCGCCGCCATCGGCTGCTGAGCACCCGGCCGCTGAACATCGCATAAAAAAGCGGGAAGCCGTGCCGGAGCGTTCAAGCTCCTACGGCTTCCCGTTTGTTGTTTTTGCTTATTCTTTGGGGTCGCTGTCGTGCCGGGCCTTCCACTCGGCACTGCGTTCCTGCGCCGTTTCCCGCAGCTCCTCCCGCATGCCGTTCCAGCGCTCGCGCGCTTCGGCGGTGCGGGTCTGCACGTCCTCGCGGGCATCCTTCCAGTAGGCCTTGGCCTCGTCGATGACCTCCTTGAAGGGGCCGGAAGGGTAAGTGCTCTCCGCGATATCCACCAGGAATTTGTACAGCTGCGGGCGCACCTGCTCGTACATGCCCAGACGGGTGTACAGGTCCTTGTAATAGCGGAACACCTGGATCTTGTTCTGCACGAGGGTGGCGGGGTTGATCTGGGTGTGGCAGATGCTCTGGGGATTCTGCACATAGTAGTAGCCCGGCTGTGCAATGGAAGCAAACACCGCGGCGTACTGGATGTACTGCATGTTGAACACCAGATCTTCGGCCCAGCGCATCTCACTGGTGAACCGGATGTCGTGCGCAAGCAGCATCTCGCGGCGGTAGAGCTTGTTCCACAGCACGCTGTAGAAATAGGAGGCGGGCTTGTCCATCAGGCGGCGGGCAAAGGTGTCCTTGTCGTACACGCCCTCGGGCAGAAAACCGTACATCCGCACCTCCGGCGGGCGGGCGACGTGCATCACGCCAAGGTCGTCCTGCAGCTTTTCCAGCACCTGTTCGGGCTTGGTGGCCCCGGCGGGGATCACCATCTTGTAAGGTGCGATGACCAGGTCGGCGTTGTTCTGTTCGGCAGCGGTGACCAGATGCTCGGTGAAGTCCGGGTCAATGTAGTCGTCGCTGTCCACGAACTGCACATACTTGCCGCTGGCCAGCTTCAGGCCCAGGTTGCGGGTGTCGGACACGCCGGAGTTGGCCTTGTCCACCAGCACGATGCGCTCGTCCTTTGCGCGGAACGCTTCGCACACGGGCAGGCTCTGATCCTTGGAGCCATCGTTCAGCACGATGACCTCGATGTTCTGCCAGCTCTGGGCGCAGATGCTCTCCAGACAGCGGGCGATGTGGTTCTGGGCGTTGTACACGGGCAGAATGATGCTGACAAGGGGCTTTGACATGGCGGCGTCTCCTTTGTTGTTTTTTGATTACTATACCCCCGCACCGCGCAAAATGCAAGGGCGGGTTTGAAGAGGAGGGATCCTGTGATCTTTCACATTGCGGTGTGCAGCCCGGACGCGGGCCTGCGCAGCGGGCTGGAACGCCAGTGCATGGAATTTTTTGCCCGGCGAGCGGACGCCTGCATCGTGGAACACCTGCCGGACACCGACGCCCTGCTGCGGAAGGACGGGGAGGGCGTGCGGTACGACCTGTACCTGCTGGAGCTTTCCGGCTCGGCTACGCCGGTGGGGCTGGCGGCTGCCGGGGAGCTGCGCCGCCGGGGCCGCCGGGCCCCGCTGGCCTTTGTGGCCCGTACCACGGCCCACGCTTACAGCGCCTACAAGGTGGATGCGCTGCAATATTTGCTGCTGCCGGTGCGCCAGCGGGAGCTTTCGGCCCTGCTGGCCCGCGCCACCGAGCCGGAATACGGCCCGTCCGTCACGGTGAACACCGCCGAGGGCCTGCGGGCGCTGCCCTATGCGGGCATCGAATATCTGGAGTGCACCCACCACATCGTGCACTTCCACCTCACCAGCGGGGAGGATGTGCCCACCCTGTCGCTGCGGGTGCCGTTTTCTGCGGTGGCACAGCCTCTGCTGGCGGATGGGCGTTTTTTGCAGCCCCACCGCTCCTATGTGGTCAATCTGGCCGAGGCGGACCTGCTTTCTGCCGGGGAGCTGCGCATGCGCAGCGGGGCCCGCATCTCCATCCCCCGCGGGCGGGAGGGTGCCGTGCGGGACGCCTTCCAGCAATGGGTGCAGCAGCAGAAATACAGCCTGAAATAACAGCACGCCGGTGCTCCCACAGCGGGAACACCGGCGTGCTTTTTGCGGAAAAATTTCTCAGATCTTTGTCCAGTCCAGTGCGGTCCAGTCCGGCAGGAACTGGTCGCACACCTGCGCCATGGCAGGGGCATCGGCGGCACTGGCGGCGTCCTGCACGCCCAGCACGGTGAACCCGGCCTTGTGGGCAGTGGAAGCGGCGTAAATGGCGTCCTCGCACACGGCGCAGGCGGCGGGGTCGGCCCCGCCCAGCCGGTGCATGCACTCAAAGAACACCTCCGGGCGGCTCTTGTGCAGCACGCCCTGCGCCTCCACGATGAAGGAAAAATAGTCCGCGATGCCCAGCCGGGTGAGCACGGTGCGGCACTGGTCGGACCAGGTGTTGGAGCACAGGCACAGCCGGGCCCCCTCGGCCTGCAGCTTTGCCAGCAGGGTGCGCACACCGGGCTTCAGGTCCACCGTTTCGTACAGCTGGGCGATCACGTCCCGCATCACGTCGTAATATTCCGCCTCGGTCAGGGGCAGGCCGTATTCTCGGATGAGGTAGCGGGCACCGTCGGCCATGCCCATGGTCAGCAGCACGTCGTTCAGGTCTGCTTTGGGCGTGCGGCCATAGCGCTGCAGCAGCGCCAGCGGGGCACCCCGCCACACCACGGTCATGCTGTCGGTGAGGGTGCCGTCCATATCAAAGATCCATTGCTTGCAGCGCATGGGGCAAAGTTCCTCCTTCAAGATGATTCCTGCCCAGTATACCACGGATCTTAGCCGTATAAAAGCCGTGAGGAACCAAAAAACGGGGAGAAATTTTCCGGGAAATATGGTATAATTTCAGCAAAGACAGACAGGGAGGCAGGCAGTATGGAAAACCAAACCATTCCGTGCAAAGCGCTGGTGCTGGCCGGCGGCGGAGCACGCGGCAGCTATCAGGTGGGCGTGTGGAAGGCTCTGATGGAGCTGGACTGGCACCCGCAGATCATCACCGGCACCAGTGTGGGCAGCCTGAACGGTGCCATGTTCGTGCTGGACCTGTACGAGGTGGCGCGGGATATGTGGCTGACCATCCGCAGCAAGGATGTGATGGAGCTGCCCGAAGAAAACGCCGACCTGTCGGCCCTGCACAGTTTTCTGCGCAGCGTGGTGAAGGCCGGCGGTATGGACGTCTCGCCGCTGGAAGAGATCGTGGAACGGGTGCTGGACGAGGACGCGCTGCGCCGCGCCAACATCCGCTTTGGCCTTGTCACGGTGGAGCAGCGGGGCCTGAAGCCCCGGGAGCTGACGCTGGACGAGATCCCGCAGGGCCGCGTGAAGGATTACCTCATGGCCTCGGCGGCCTGCTTCCCTGCCCTGCGGGCGCGGGAGATCGACGGGGTCAAGTTCCTGGACGGCGGCTACAGCGACAACATGCCCACCGGCCTTGCGAAAAAGATGGGGGCTGACGAGCTGGTGTGCGTGGACCTGGAGGGGGTGGGCATCACCCGCCCCAACCTCACCGGTCTGCCCACCACCATGGTGCGCAGCTACTGGGAGCTGGGCGACATCCTGCACTTTGACCCCGATACCGCCCGCCGCAATGTGGAGCTGGGCTACTACGACACCCTGCGGGCCTTTGGCCGGGTGCGGGGCTGCGCCTATGCCGTGGACAACGGCCCGGACAGCAGCGCCGATGCTGCCGCGTTCCGGGCACGGTTCGACGCGATGCAGAAGGCCGTGCGGGAGAAATACCCCGTGACCCTTACCGCAGACGCGGCCCTGCTGCTGGCCCGGATGAAGGACGCCGAGCTTGCCCCGCTGGAAGCCGTGGCCGAGGACGTGGGGGTAGACCCCACGGTGTACTACACCACCCGGACGCTGGGGCAGGCGTTTCTGGACAAATGCGACCGTGCGCGCATGGCCGGGTTCGCCCCGCTGTTTGCAGGCAGCGCGGACGCGGGCCGGGCGGCGCTGGCAGCCCTGCTGCCCAATACATTCTTGCAGGCGCTGGTCTGGCAGGCCCTGACCGCGCCGGAACTGCCGGAGGTGACCGAACATGAAGATCTGTAAAGGTGTTTCTGCGTCCCCGGGCCTTGTGCTGGGGCAGGTGAGCCGGTTGGAACGCCATGTGGAAACGTTCAGCACCGGGCCCTTTGACCCGGAACGGGAGCTGCGCCAGCTGGAAGATGCGGTGCGCACCGCCCAGAGCGAGCTGGACTCCATGGCAGAGCGGGCCGCTTCCACCGAGCAGGCCATCCTGCAGTTCCAGAGCATGATGCTGGACGACGAAGGCATGATGAACGAGGTGCGGTTCTGCATCAAGGCAGGCATCAGCGCCGCTGCCGCCATGGACAAGGTGGGCCAGCGTTACGCCGACCAGCTGGCCAACATGAAGGACAACCCCTACATGCAGCTGCGCAGCGTGGACATTCTGGACGCCACCAGCCGGGTGATCAACATTCTGGGCAACCGGCCCCGCATGTGGCTGGCACTGGACCACCCGGTGATCCTGGCCGCCGACCGCCTGATGCCCACCGACCTGTTCAGTGTGCCCTCGGGCATGATCCTGGGCGTCGTCACCACCGAGGGCAGCGGCCAGAGCCATGCCGCCATCATTGCCCGGGCCATGAACATCCCCGGCATCGTGCAGGTGGGAGCGGATTTTCTGGAGGATTGCGACGGCCGCACGGTCATTCTGGATGCCACCAAGGGCGAATGCATCCTGGACCCGGACGCGGTGGCCCGCCAGCAGGCAGAGGCCCGCATCTGTGAGCTGCAGCGTGAAAACGAAGAAATGCGGGTGCTGGGCCGCCAGCCCGGCTACACCCGGGACGGCGCAGCCTTTGAGCTGCTGGCCAACTGCTTTGGCCCGGAGGACATCGACACCGCCATGCAGTCCGGTGCCCGGGGCGTGGGCCTGCTGCGCAGCAGCTACATGATGCTGCCCGGCCGCATTCTGGACGAGCAGGAACAGTTCTATTTCTATTCCTCCTGTCTGGCCGCAGCACAGGGCTGCCCTGTGACCGTGCGCACCTTCGATTTTGGGGCCGACCGCACCATGGCGGACGCCTATCAGGGGGTGCAGTCCTCCAAGCTGGGGCTGCGGGGCATCCGCAACAGCCTGCGCCAGCCCCGCCAGTTTGAGACCCAGATCTGTGCCCTGCTGCGCGCAGCGGCCCGCGGCCCGCTGCGGGTGATGTTCCCCATGGTGACCGATGTGGAGGACTGGGACGCCGCCATGCACATCGTGGAGCACTGCCGCCAGAGCCTGCGGGAGCGGGGCGTGCCCTTCAACGAAAAGACCCCCTTCGGCGTCATGCTCAGCGTGCCGTCGGCCTGCCTGACGGCAGAGGAATTCGTGGCCCACGGGTGCGATTTTCTGGTCATCGGCACCAACGACCTGACCCAGTACACCCACGCCGCCGACCGGGAGCTGGCCAGCGCGGAGCGGTATTACCGCCCCGCCAGCCCGGCCATGAAAAAGCTCATCGCCATGGTCATGGAGGCGGCAAAGGCCGGCAGCGTGCCGGTGACCATCTGCGGCCTTGCCGTGGGCAATCCGGTGAACACGGTGCAGTATCTGCAGATGGGCCTGCGCAGCTTCTCGGTGAGCCCGCAGAACCTGCTGCACACCAAAAAGGCTCTGCTGGAAGCCGACGCCCACCCGGACGACACCGAGCTGGAATAAAGAGATAAAAGAAAGGGGCTGCTGCACGCTGTGCAGCAGCCCCCTTTGTTTGGGGAACCTGCCGTGCAGCTTGCGGAACCGCACAGCAGGGGGAGATGGCTTTTATAAAAATGGTTTCTCAGTTCATGCGGCGGCCTTTGCGGTCCAGCACAAAGCCCGCTGCCAGCAGGAACAGACCGCTCAGGGCACTGCCCACCACCGCCAGCCAGTTTGCACCGGTCTGGGGCAGGGCGGCGGCAGAAACGGCAGCTGTGGCAGCAGCTTCCGGCTTTGCGTCCTGCACGACGTTCTGGGCAGCCGCAGGGGTCACAGCGGCATCTGCCGGGGCAGTGTCAGCCTGCACGGCGTCCGGGGTCACGGCGGGGTCTGCCGGGGTCACCTCCGGGGTGGACGGGACGTCCGGGGTGTCGGGCGTGCTGGGCGTGTTGGGGGTGTCGTGCGTGTCCGGGGTGCTGGGCGTGTCAGGCGTGTCCGGAGTTTCCGGGGTGCTGGGCGTGTCCGGTTCACTGGGTTCCGGGGTCAGTTTGGGCAGCACCACATGTTTGGTCTGCCCGCACTTGTCGATGGAGCAGATGTAGTCGGCATAGCCGTCCTTTTCGGTAGTAGGCTCTACGACTTTGCCCACCAGCTTCCAGTCGTGCAGGTCCTCGTCCTTCAGGTCGCTGGTGTCAATGTTGGGGTTCTCGTCCATGTACTTGCGGTTGTGGACGACCTTGGTGAGATCGCCGCCGGTGATGGTGCAGTGGTGATTCCATTCGGGATAAATTTCTGCGTATTTGTCAAGTGTATCCGGTAATTGAAGTTTTTCTTTGATTACGGATGCGTTTTTGTAGTAGTTGATAACGACAGAGTTCTTTTCACCGAGATTGGAAGAGCCGTCCTCGTTGTAGTCGGCACTGGTGGGAATTTTGTAAACGGTCTTTCCAGTTTCAGGGTCTGTAGTAGGTTCTCCGATCCCATCGGGCACAGCATCATCATTTTGATATACATTGACGACAGTATCACCGGTGCTGCCGTCAATCGTAAGGTTCAGCTTGCCGTCTTTGGCACCGATTGCAGGATAATCCTTGCGAAGGTTTTTGTTATCATCATAGGAATTAATGGCATTGACCGTACCGCCGGTAATACGAATTGTCGTGTTGCCATCACCACTGCTATAGGCATTGCCGATGGCGGGCGCATTGATAGAACCAATGGCTGTCACATTGGCATTTTCCGCAATTGTGATCGTAAGATTTCCCTGATGGCCATTTTGGCTGGAACCGATTGCCGTTGTTCCATTTTTGCCCTCGGCATTGACCGTGGCGTTGCCGGAGATCGTGATGGTCGTATCGCCGCCTCCCCACGGACGGCCATCGCCGATGGCGGAACCATATTCGCTATAGGCATTGACAACGGCGTTTCCAGTAATAGTGACATCGTTTCCTTGGAGACCGCCGCCAATGCCTGCACCGCCATCTCCGCTTGCCGTGACGTGAGCATTGCCTTCAATGCGGATGTTTTTTGCTTTACCGTAGGTGCCGCCGCCGATGCCCGCACCATCCTCACAACCGCCGCGGGCAGTGATCTCACCGCCCTTAATTGTAATATTGGAAGTATCCGCATAGGACAGATCCGTTATACTGTTGTAGCCACCGCCGATACCAGCACCATCCCCGTAGCCGCCTGCCAGCAGCTTGCCGGTGTCCCCGCCAGCGGCATTTCCGTTTTCGTCCTTGTCTTTGACAGAGCCGTTATCGTTCAAATCGTCCTTGATGGTCAAAGTGCCGGTGCCGTTCTTATCCGCTTTTTCGATGGCTGCGTGATGTCTGTCTCCGCTGAGAACGGTGTTGTCGCCGTTCAGCTCAAGGTTGGTGTCGCCATCGCCCTTGATCTCGATGGGTGCCGAGCCGGTGTTATTCCAACTGCCCTCCGTCTCAATGTGCACATCCTTCAGGGTCACATTGGCGGTGTTGCCATCTTTGGCGTCAATGGTGACGGTGTTGGAGGAGGTCTCGGTCTCGCCGGTGGTCTCGTCCTTGGTGGTCAGGGTGATGTCGGAATCTTCGCGATCACGAATCTCTTTTCCCTCGCCATCCTTCACGCAGGTGTCGTTGTCCTTATCCTCCCACTGGGTGATATACTGCTTGCCGCCCTCAGCAAGGATGTCTACACTGCCCTTGTTCAGATCGTAAGTGTCCGCAAACGCTGCCGTGGCGATGGAAGAGACCATTGCCATCAACGCAGCTGTAGAAAGTACCCGCAAGGCCAGCTGTTGTTTCACGCTTTTTCGCATTACAAAACCCTCCAAACAAAAAAACTTACAGAGACGTGAACGTTACCGGGAACGATACCGAAAACCGGCAAAACCCGGAACTTCGGGGCAGAAAATCACATGGCTGTGCATTTTCATGCCCGGCGTCTCTTTGTGGCGCAAGTATAGTACTGTGCCGTGGAGAATGTCAAGACGAAATGCTGAATTTTCGGGGGGGGGGTAGGCAATTTTGTGGAACGAGCACAAAAAGAGCCGAGAATTTGAGGTAGAATGACAGGGTAATGCTGCACAAAAATCCGGGAGATCTTTATACGAGGCAAAAAATAAAAACGGGCCCGGGAAAGCCCGCAGACTTTCCCGAACCCGTGGGTCGGAATTTTTCGTTGATGGAAGGTGCGCCGCCCGCCGGAGCCCCGGTTATTCCAGATTGCCGGTCAGGGTCATCACGGCGGCAAGCACGGCCAGCGGGGCGGTCTCGCACCGCAGGATGCGGGGGCCAAGGCCAACCGTTCTGGCTCCGGCTTTGGCGGCCATTTCGGCCTCCTCGGCGGCAAAGCCGCCCTCGGCCCCGGTCACAATGGCGATCTTCCGCTTTTTGCCGTCGGCGGGTGCGGCCTCGGCCAGCAGCTGGCGCACCGGCGCGCCGCCGCACTCGTAGCAGAACAGCACCAGGTCGTACTGGTCAAAGGTACGGCACACGGCCCCGAAGTTGGGCAGCGGCAGGGCCACGTCCGGCAGCACGCCCCGGCCGCACTGCTTGGCGGCTTCCAGCGCGATGCGGTTGTAGCGCTCGTTCTTCTGCTCCTCTTTTTTGGGGGCGGCCACGCAATACCGGCTGAAGAAGGGCACCACATGGGCGGCCCCCAGTTCCACGCCGTGCTTGATGATCTGCTCCAGCTTGTCCTGTTTGGGGTAACCGGCCAGCAGGGTGACCTCCACGCTGGGCTCGGCGGCGCTGGGGTAGCCCGGCTCTACCGAGAATTCCACGCAGTCATCCCCGAAGCCGGTGATGGTGGCGGTGTATTCCACGGCGCTGCCGTCGCATAGAATGACAGTATCGCCCATGCGGGCACGCATCACGCGGGCCAGATGATGGGCATCGGTGCCGCGCAGCACAGCCGTGCCGTCGGCGATCTCAGTGGTAAAATAACGGTGCGGCATAGTTCCTCCTGAAACATCCTCGCCCTCTCAGTCGCTAACGCGCCAGCTCTCCCAAGGGGAGAGCCCTTGGCAGTCCACGCAAACTTCATCTCTTTGCCAAGGCCTCCCCCTTTGGGGGAGGTGGCACCGAAGGTGACGGAGAGGGCAAGCCTGCTCTATAATTTCACGCCTTCTTGCAGACGATGCACTCCCAGCCGCGCTTCTCCTTCACTTCCACAACGGCAAGGCCGGCCTGCTCCAGCCCGGCGATCACCTCGTCCTTGCGGGTGTCGATGATGCCGCTGGCAATGAAGACGGCACCGTCGGCCATCAGGCCGGGCACGGCGGGGGCCAGGCTGAGGATGGCGTTTGCCACGATGTTGGCGGTGATGATGTCGTACGGGCCGCTGGCCTTGTCGGACAGGTCGCCCACCAGCACGGTCAGCTGATCCTGCACGCCGTTCAGGGCAGCGTTCTCCCCGGCGGTGCGCACGGCTACGGGGTCGATGTCCACGCCCTCGGCCACGGCGGCACCCAGCTTCAGGGCTGCAATGGCTAGGATGCCGCTGCCGGTGCCGATGTCCAGCACCCGTTCACCGCCCTGGACCCGCTCGTCCAGCGCTTCCATGCACAGGCTGGTGGTCTCGTGGCCGCCGGTGCCGAAGGCAAGGCCGGGGTCCAGCACCAGCTTGACGCGGTCGGTGTCGTACTCCTGCCAGGAGGGCACCACGGCCAGCCGCTTGCCGATCTCCAACGGGTGGTAATACTTGCGCCAGCCGTTCTGCCAGTCCTCCTGCTCCACACCCTCGGTCTCCACGGTGTAGGCGATGCCGGCAGCCTCCATGCGGGCAGAGATCAGGGCCAGGGTCTCCACGGGGGAAGCGCCCGGCTCCAGATACATGTGGATGATGACCCGGTCGCGGGGCTTGTCCAGCAGCTCCTGCTCGATCAGGTCCACATGGGCGATCTCGGCCACCTGCTGCTCGATGTCGCTGTAATCTTCGATATAGATGCCGCCCTCGGCGATCATGGTGGCAACGGCTTCGGCGTTGTCGGCGTCGGCCTTGGCCACGGTCAGGCGGATGTCGGTCCATTCCATGGGGAAAACCTCCTTCAAAATTCTGTGTTTCCTTATACTAGTATAGTACCCGATTCCCGTCTGGGATGCAAGCCTTTGGGCAAAATGCCGGAGAAAAGAAAAGATTTTTCAACATAAAGCCGAGGATTGTACACGAAAACCAAAAAATGTTCACGCAAAATACGCAAATAAGGACTTTTGACGCAATTTGATAGATTTATCGCGGAAAGGACTTTCCTTTTTTGCAAAAGTATGTTAATATTCTATTACGGAATTATGGACGGCTTACAACCAGAAGCGTCTGTAAACACAAACATTTCTTAAGGAGGAATGTGCTTTATGATGAAGTATCTCCAGAAACTGGGCAAAGCACTGATGCTTCCCGTCGCTGTGCTGCCGATCTGCGGCATCCTGATGGGTCTTGGTT
>OGZF01000549.1_pt1 | contig 33140 bp, 28 predicted proteins | sample 1576771 | NCBI WGS metagenome assembly OGZF01 (sample SAMEA3541536, study PRJEB24748) | human gut metagenome | biome: human gut; feature: human-associated habitat; material: faeces | place: China | collected 2012
AATTTCCTATCAGATAGTGAATTAAAGCTATTTGATAGGAAAATTTGTCTTTATTAAGGGATGTTTTGTGAAAATAAGAAACATTTTTGGAAAATCTGGTAAGGAACAACCTATAAGAAATCAAAAATGCGACTATAAAAAGGTATCATATAATCTGATAAACTATAGAAGGTATGCCCCACCTTACAGAATAAAAGTAAGGCGGGGCATACATGTATCAACAGAGATGACTTTTTATTAAAGAATCTATGCAGTTAGCATTGATTGGAGTATTAGCGGTTTCAAATGTTGCTATGAAGTTTCTGCCAAGGACATATCCAGAATTAGCATAATCACTGATTTTTTTGATGGCATTACAGGCATATTCTGCATTATCCATAATGCCAAAATGTTCCCATATATATTCCTGCCTTGTTTTAACATTAAGACAGGTAAAATCCGGGTGTGTTATGATGCCAGATTGCAGCTGCAGAGGATATTCGTATCGATAAGGGATATTATAGCGATAGAGTTTGTTAGCTATGATAATTTCAGACTTAGACCGTACGCGTTCGCCATTATCGGTATAGTATTCAGCACAGTCAGGAGTGAATCCTAAAGATGTATATTCTGAGGCTTTCCAGTTTGCAGTAAAATCTTCATCTGATACAAAAACAGGAGTAACCATTTCTTTGCGGAAGCTGTTAAGTGAATCATAAATATGCTGAATTTCTGATGGATTATATTTCTTAAGTATGACTTCAAGAAAGTTTAATTCTTTCAGCAGGCATTGTTCAATTCTTAAATCATAATCTTTTTGTGCAAGTTCAATTGCAAAATTATAGTTATGCTTTTTGATATATGTTCCTTTGGTGTCATTCACTTCGACTTTATGATAATATTGGCAGCCATGAGCTTTTCTGGCAGTTCGCAGAGAACCTACAGGAGCATTAGAAATTCTTCCTTGTATATCAGCTAGTAAAAGAGACAATTGTGAATGCCTGCACATAACAGACTCTTTAATCGTGTCAGGTGCTAATGTGTCAACATGTTCCATATTATAATTCTGTATATCTCCCATAAAAATCCTCCTTTTGCAATTATAGGTAAAAGCGCTGTTTAATAAATATACTATATAAATATATAAAAATCAATAACTTAATATATTAAAAATATGTAAATGTATTGAAAAAACAAGTCTAAGCAAAATATGATGGTAAAATAAAGGAAGCTTTATAAGCAGACAATACATGATACCTATAGGTAGTCGCATAATGAAGTCTCTTATAGGAAAATTTTTTAAAAAATCAAGTGATTTTGTGGATTTTCGGATTGCAGAGAGCAGTTTTACCTATTAAAGAATAGAAATAATGAATTTTATAGGTTGAGAAGAAGCTTTTGGATTGAAAAAACGCAAAATATGCCTATAAGAGAGCAAATATTATGAATATATAGGTCGCAAGCAGCCAGCGCGGAAAAACAGAGCCGGTGGCAAAACCGCAAAAATGGAATTGTGTCAGCGAACAGAGAAAAATAGCACCCAGGCATTAGCAATGGATACAAAAAATATTGGGGATATCGAAGATATCCCCAATACAGAATTAAAAATCCACCTGCTGTACAGAACCGGCGCTGCCGTCTTCATGAAGATACATGCCGCTGCTTCGTACTTTAGCTTTAAGATTGTTATCATCATCAGTTACATGAAATGTTGTTTTGGAGCTGCCAAGACAGATTGCACCGACATTGGCTTCCTTAAGTGATAAGAGCGTGTCCTTGCCATTCTCATCTTTAACCCAGACCTTTAACTGGTCATAGACTTCATCATTCTCATCAATCCATCCGTTGCCGTCAGAATCGTATTCTGAAAGCTCTGAAAAGCCATTACCGGTCTTGGTTCCGAACAGCTCGCTGCCGTCATTGATAATTCCGTCGCCGTTCTTATCAAGAGCAAGAAAGCCACTTTCAGGATTCATCTGTGCAATAGTCTCGTCTTTACCATCACCATCAATGTCAAAACTAAAGGACTTATCAGAAATAGAAACAGGATTGCATCCAAGATTAATAACAAGTGGATCTGTCAGTACAGTGTCAAAGCTGGAAACAAATTCAATGCTGTGTTCTTCCATGTATCTGCGCGACATGGTCATATCAAGATTAAAATTAAGTTCCCTGCCGTCTGCTGTTTTAACAGTTCCAGTTGTTGAAAATGAAGTGCTTTCCTTTTCTTCATAGGTTGAAGAATATCTGGTTCTTACAGTCCACACAGTAGGAGAAATCTGGTTAGTAATAGAAAGGGTTTTTGAGGCTTTGTCAGATGAAGATGTGCCAGAGACTGAATTGCAGGATAAACTGTCAGTATCATGAAACATTCCACGGAAAGACAGAGACTGAATAAAATCCAACAGGGACATATAAACCTTTCTTGTTATTTCTGTGTAACTGAAGCTTACATTCTGCCGCATAGAAACTAAGCTGGCTTTGTTGTAAGCAGGTGTTAAAGCCTCCGTGCCTTCTGGTGATTCCTCACCAGCCAAATCCGTTTTAGAAGAATCGTCCGGGACATTAAGTCTGCCAGAACGATTGTAGAGTGGCATCATCAGAAACATGTCGTCATACTTTCTGTCCGGAGAATCAGAAGAATTACTAAAATATGATTCTTTCTGGCTTAAGCTGCTTCTTGCCTGGCTCATTCCAAAACTAAAGGAGTTACCAGAGCTGCCGGCTGCGACCATGCCGCTTGATACCTTTTGTGAGTAGTGTCTTCTTGAAGACATACTCATGTTACTGTCTGCAATTATCATAAGTATACCCGCCTTTCATCTTCAGCAATGAACACGGTTATATATAATATCGGTTTAAGCGCAGAATACTTAATAATAAAATGTCAATTAAAAAACTTTTATAAAATAACTTTATAAAAGTACTGGAAATTCTTATTTAACTGTTGTAATATGATAGCAGAGAAATATCTGCATAAGCAGAAATAAATTATTGAGCCGTAAACTGGCAGAAAGAGGTCATATATGTGGACAGCAGATTTAGGAAATGGACGATACAAGAATCCTATACTTTACGCTGATTATTCAGATCCGGACGCAATTCGTGTCGGTGATGATTATTTTATGATATCATCAAGCTTTTCTAATGCTCCGGCTATGCCGTTGCTTCATTCTAAGGACCTTGTAAACTGGAAGGTTGTTAACTACATTTTGCCTGAAGTTCCAGAATTCAGATACAGAAATCCAATTCATGGATGCGGAGTGTGGGCACCTGCCATAAGATATCATGAGGGTACATATTATGTGTGCTTTCCAATGCCGGATGAAGGAATATATATGACTACAGCAACAGACCCTTATGGTGAGTGGAGTAAGCCAGTGAATATAAGACCAGGTGCAGGCTGGATTGACCCATGCCCATTCTGGGATGAGGACGGAAAAGCATATCTTGTTGCAGGAGTTGCCAAGAGCCGTATCGGATACAAGAGTGTGCTTCATATGGTAGAGATGCAGCCAGATGGAATGGGGCTTATTGGTGAGGAAAAGATTATATTTGATGGTAACTTAAATGACCAGATTACAATAGAAGGTCCTAAGATGTATAAGCGAAACGGATGGTATTATATATTTGCACCGGCTGGCGGTGTTAAGACAGGCTGGCAGACAGTGTTAAGGTCGAAAAATGTGTTTGGACCATATGAGTATAAAGTGGTTATGAGACAAGGAGATTCTCCTGTAAATGGACCTCATCAGGGTGCATGGGTTGACACAGTTACAGGACAGGACTGGTTTATACATTTTCAGGATGTGTACGCAGCGGGCAGAATAACACATTTGCAGCCAATGAGCTGGGAAAATGACTGGCCTGTAATTGGAGTTAAGAAAGATGGCAATGATTACGGCGAGCCTGTGATGGAGTACGAAAAACCTGATGTCGGTGCAGTTTATGAGATATGTGAGCCGGATACTACAGATGAATTCACAGAAGATACTTTGGGACTGCAGTGGCAGTGGAACGCCAATCCTGATAGTGACTGGGCACAGTTTGGTATTGATGAAAGCGGAAATGTGTCTGATGACGGTTCTTATATAAAGCTTAATGCGGTTGGCAGAGCATCAAACAGACCAATTGGCGATTACAGAAATCTTCTCATGCAGAAGTGGCCGGCACCGGAATTTAGCTGTATTACCAAGATGAATATCAGCGGAATGTCTGATGGTGATAATGCCGGATTCATTCATATGGGAATGGATTATCTGGCAGCAGATGTGACTGTTAAAGGCGGTAAAATGGAAGTGTATGCAGTAAAAGGTGTGCAGCAGTTTGACTGTGATCAGGCTTATACTAAAGAGACTAAAGAATTGCTTGCTTCATACGATAATCTTAAGGAAATATATTTCAGATACACAGTTAAAAAGACAGGAACTAAAGATTATGTCGAGGGTGGACTTCCTGTTAAGGAAGCACCTGTTGAGACAGTAACAATAGAGATAAGCACAGACGGAAAAGAATACACCAACCCTGTTTCCGTTATTGCCAAAGCCGGAAGATGGGTTGGTGTAAAGAGCGGTGTATATGTATCACATGATAATTCTGCCAATAGTGCAAACAAAGGCTTTGTTACGGTAGATTATGTAAGATACAGCCGTTAAATATTCTTAATGTTTTTCTTAGCCCACAATTCAAGGGCTTTCGCATTATTGGAAATAAGGTCGAGGGATTCAAGTATCTGCTTGAATTCCTCCTGTTCTCCAATATCAACCTGACCATCAGCAGAGATATTGATAATAGAAGCTCGCAGGTTTTCGATATCATTCAAAGAACCAAGCATTTTTAATGATAATCTGTCAAATGAATTAATCTCGACTTCCTTCATTGTAAGCCTTCCAATCGGACATTCGTTTGAGCAGTAATTGTAGCAGAGTTCAGGAGCGTTGTAGCATTTTGACATAGATACAACCTCGTCCGCATAAGGTGTTACATTGCCAAGTTCAATTCTTGCAAGTCTTGTTCTGTCTATACCTACGACATCTGAAGCTGCTTCACGGCTTTCAAATTCAGTATTTTTCTGTGCTGCAGAAAATCTTGCCTGATAATATCTGTTATCAGATGCTTTAGTTGCTTTCTTCATGGTTAATAATTCTCCCCTTGGTATATTTAATGAGTTAGTAAAATACATGGTCTCCAATAACGGTTCCGCCCACATCGACAGAACTGTCATATACATGAAAATATAATGCGTTAATATTGATATAACCGTTAAGCACATCAACGGCTGCCTGGGTGCAGGCTGCATTCGCACCTCTTGCTAGGACTATTGCAAATCGTCCGCTGGCAACAGGTGAAAACTGGTAAGGTGCATATATTACGCCACTTATGCTGTTGGCAAAGCGTGGGTCAGCAACTCTGTTGATAACAACACTTCCTACAGCACATTTGCCCTCATATGACTGGTTGCCGGCTTCACATTCAATAATTGCTGCGAGCATTGCAACATCTTCGGCAGTGTGATTCTTAAGAACATTGTTAAGAGCGTTCTGGTTAACCATAGCAGAGCCGGAAGATGAATTATTGCCTGTATTACCGGCGTTATTGACTTTGTCAGCCTCTTCCTGTGCTTTTTTTGCAGCTTCAAGAGCTTCCATTTCACGGCGCTGACGCTCTAACATTTCCTGTTCAATCTGTTTTTCGTATTCGAGTGCAAGTGCTTCTGCATCAGTAATGCTGTCACTTGTAGTGTCAAGCTCTGTCTGACACTGTGAGAGAAGCGCAGCAAAATTATCAGCTTCGCGGGAGGCATCATCTTTAAGAGTGACAAGTTCAACCATTTCTTGTTCAAGCTTTGCCTGAGTTTCTTTAAGAGAAGCCAGGAGGTCACTTAATTCCTGCATCTTCTGGTGGTCATAATTAGAAATCTGCTGGATATATTCTGACTTGGATAAAAGGTCAGAAAGGCTTTCAGCTGACAGAAGCGTTGACAGAATAGTAGCATTATTATTCTCATACATAAACTGGATTCGGAGCTTCATGGCGGCATACTGCTGGTCAATCTCTGCCTGCATATCAGCAACCTGGATATTGGTAGCATCAATCTCTGACTGCTTAGCATTAACTGCATCCTCAATAGAAGAAAGCTTCTCTCCGGAAGCAGACAGCTTCTCGTTAAGCTCTCCGTAAGATGCATTGAGTTCGCTCTGTTTATTCCTTAATTCTTCAAGCTGTTTATTAACAGCATCGAGGTCATCCTGTGTATCAGCCATCAACTGGTCAGGATAAGCAAAAAATGGAACAGCAGATGTAGCTGCCATAATCAAAGCAAGACCGGCGACTGTTAAATTCCGTAATTTAAATCTGATAAAGTATTTCACATAGACTCCTGATAATCATTATATTTTTATAAATAAAAAACAATATTAGTATAAAATGTGCTGGAATAAATTGCAAGCCAAGCTTTCCATGGTGTATATTAATTGAGGAGTGCGGATTGGGAATTGGCCTGCATCTTAAATGTTGTGTATATCAGTTGCGGTGTCTGACTATAGCATACGCTTGAATAATTCGAGCTGTGTGTAACTTAATGTCGCTATATACATGAGGGCGGTGCGTCAAATCTCGTTCAAGCGAAGCGCGTTTGATTTGACACACCGTAATAAACTCTGTAGATAGCGGCATTTAGTTACACTAAGCGCAGGATTCCTGAAAGCGTATGCTATAGTCAGATGCCACAACGTCATGTACGCAAGTTGAAGGATGCAGACCAATTCCCAATCCGCAGATCTCAATAAAATAAAAGGAGTATCCGATGCTTGAATTAAATGATATAAAGAAAGACTATGTGTCCGGTTCGACTACTGTGAGTGCACTTAAGGGCATTAATCTTAGGTTCAGGGACTGCGAGTTCGTGTCGATTCTTGGACAGTCCGGCTGTGGAAAGACTACTATGCTTAACATTATAGGCGGACTTGATAAGTATACGAGTGGTGACCTTAAGATAAATGGAGTGTCAACTAAGAATTATAAGGACAGAGACTGGGATTTTTACAGAAATAATTCTATTGGTTTTGTGTTTCAGAGTTACAATCTGATTCCGCACCAGACAGTTTTATCTAATGTGGAGCTTGCACTTACGCTTTCAGGTGTATCTAAGACAGAGAGAAAGAAAAGAGCTATAGAGGCACTTGAGAAGGTTGGACTTGGTGAACAGATTCACAAGAAGCCTAATCAGATGTCAGGTGGACAGATGCAGAGGGTTGCTATTGCAAGAGCACTTGTAAATAATCCTGATATCCTGCTTGCCGATGAGCCCACAGGAGCACTTGATACCGAGACAAGTATCCAGATTATGGAGCTTTTAAAGGAGATATCAAAGGACAGACTTATAATTATGGTAACTCATAATCCGGAGCTTGCCAAAGATTATTCTACAAGGATAGTCAGATTGTTAGATGGTGTGATAACTGATGACTCTGATCCATATTCGTTAGAAGATATGGAAGCTGATATTAAGGCTAAAGAGGCTGCTAAGGTTAAGGCATCAGAAAAGAAGAATAAGAAGTCAGGAAAGAAGCAGAAAACATCTATGTCATTCTTTACAGCGCTATCACTTTCCTTTAATAACCTGATGACTAAGAAAACAAGAACGATTCTTACTGCATTTGCAGGAAGCATAGGAATTATCGGTATTGCAATGATTCTTTCTATCTCAAATGGTATCCAGTTATACATTGACAGAGTTCAGAGAGACACGCTTTCAAGCTATCCTATAACGCTTCAGGCAGAGTCGATTGATATAAGCAGTATGGTTACAAGCATGACGGGCAATTCTGATTCAGCAGAGCATGAGGATAAGTCTAAAATATATTCTAACGATATCATGGGTGACATGATTAATACCATGGTAAAGGAAGTTAAGAGCAATAACCTTTCAGAGTTTAAGAAATACATTGAAAACGGCGGCTCTGACATTAAGTCATATGTAAGTGATATCCAGTATTCATATGATGTTCCTCTTAACATTTATATGAAGGATACTTCTAACGGTGTAGAGCAGTTAAACCCAAGTACAATGTTTGATTCGATATATGGCGAGGGTGCAACAAGCACATCTTCTGCAATGTCATCAGGTATGGGTATGGGGATGTTTTCTAACAGCAGTGTGTGGAACCAGCTTTTAGGAAACCAGCAGGTTCTTGATGAGCAGTATGATGTCCTCGCAGGACACTGGCCAGAGAATTACAACGAGGTTGTGCTTGTTACAGATAAGAATAACGAGGTTGATGATTATACACTTTACTCATTAGGACTTAAAGACCCTGAGGAAGTAAGAACACTCTTTAAGAAAATGATGGTTGGTGAATCATACGAAACAGAAAAGGATATAAGCTATACATTTGACGAGATACTTGATACAGAGTTTAAGCTTGTTATGCCTACGGACATGTATAAGTACAATGATGTGACCGGTACATGGGACGATTACAGCAAAGATGATAAGTATATGACAAATGTTGTAAATAACGGAACTGACATTAAAGTATGTGGAATAATCAGACCTAATGATGACGCAGTCAGCACTTCAATTTCAAGTGGAATCGGTTATACAGCAAAGCTTACTGAATATATTATCGAAGAAGTAAAAAACAGTGAGATTGCCAAGGCACAGCTTGCTGATACAAGCGTTGATGTATTTACAGGAGTTCCATTTGACAATGACAGGAATACAGAGATTACAATGGATGATGTAAATGCATATATGGCAACACTTTCACTAGAGGAAAGCGCTCAGATGCAGGCAATGACAAGTGGAATGAGCGATGATCAGATACTACAGCTTTTCTCAGCGTCACTAAAGGCTAGAACAACAGATGCAACATTAGACAGCAATAAGTCAAAGCTTGGAATTACAGACCTTGATACACCTTCACAGATAGATATATATGCAACTGATTTTGATTCTAAGGAGAAGGTTCAGAATATTATTAAGGACTATAATAAGTCACAGCAGGACGATGGCAAAGAAGAAAATGTTATTAACTACACAGATTATGTTGGAATAATGATGTCTTCAGTGAGCACAATTATTAATGCAATCTCTTATGTATTAATAGCATTTGTTGCAATATCACTTATAGTTTCTTCGATAATGATAGGTATTATCACATACATTTCAGTACTTGAAAGAACTAAGGAAATTGGAGTATTAAGAAGTATTGGTGCTTCTAAGAAAGATGTTTCAAGAATATTCAATGCAGAGACACTTATTGAAGGTTTTGTCTCAGGCGCACTCGGCATTGTTGTAACTTTATTATTGTGCATACCTGCAAATGCGTTGATTAAGCACCTTACAGACATTTCCAATGTTGCACAGCTTCCGGTTGCAGGAGGAGTAATACTTATAATAATAAGCATGTTCCTTACATTTATTGCCGGACTTATTCCAGCAAAGTTTGCAGCTAAAAAAGACCCTGTTGTGGCATTAAGAAGTGAATAATGTCTTTACTTTAAAACTTCACTGTGTTAAAATTTAAAAGTAATAAGCCAATGCTATTTTGGAAAACCGGGGTGGACAATTATGAATAATAAGTTAAAGACACAGGCTGTTGAGCAGCTTTTTCAGGCAATATTAAGTCTTAAGGATTTAGATGAAGCATACGATTTCTTTGAGGATGTATGTACAATTAACGAGATTTTATCCTTATCCCAGAGATTTGAGGTTGCCAAGATGTTAAGAGAACACAGGACATATCTTGATATTGCGGAGAAGACAGGTGCGTCTACTGCGACAATCAGCAGGGTAAACCGTTCGCTTAATTATGGTAATGACGGGTATGACAGAGTATTTGAAAGACTTGGCGTGCTTGAGAAAGAGTCAGAAGATAATAAGTAATATATGAAGCAATGTAAAAGGGAACTGTCAGTACTGGCAGTTCCCTTAATTTATACGGATTATTTCTTTTTGTCTGTTTTATCAGACTTCTCAGGCTGCTTTGGCGCATGCTTGGCAGAGTAATCATCAATCAGACTTTCAATCATGTTCTTCTTCATGTATACATCAAAGCTTAAAAGACATACAAGACTGAAGAACTGTAAGAATTCTCTGTCATCATCATCCTTTACATCGGTAAATGCATTGCTTGCCTGTTCAGACTTTGCAAATATATCTTTAGATAAGGGCCTTGCAAGAGAGGATTCCATTGAAAATATCTCTTTATATATATAATCCAGATCCGGCTTGGAACCTTCATCAAAGAATTTCTCAGTGAGAGGATTGAGCATTTTCTGTATATCACTTATTGAGAGAATGTTCTTAAAGTAATAGATAAATGTAAGGATATATATATGCTCCTTAGAGTACTTTTTCTTTACTGGTGATGGCAGCAGATTGTTCTTGGCATAGTTGTTAATCATCGTTTTGGTTAGTACTTTATCATCAGTGGTACGCTTTGTATCGTGAAGATGTTCATACATAAATGTTGTAACCTGATCCATGTACAGATTGATGTTAGGCACATCTCCGGGTTTTATATAGTTAAGAGCGGACATATCTTTAAGAATACCGCTCATAAGCTCTTTAATATCGTTGTTCATATGTTCCTCATTTCTTTAAAAATGCGTATTCATGAGAGAATACATTTATATTAATGCTTAAGCTATATTATATAGTTTTTAAAACCACATTTCAAGTAGGAATAATATAATGAACTTTAGCATAGTGTAATGTGCATATTATGATATTTTAATTTTTATTACAAGAATATAAAATATGTTTCATAGGAGCAAATATTCGTGACTTTTTACTCCTGATATATTATAATGAAAAAGGTTTTTTAAGAATTCTGGGAGACAGAATTCGGATGCACCAGAGGGTGATATGTGCCGGAAAGCGGCACAGGAATGGAGGATTATTATGGGTATTTTAACAAGATTCAAGGACATTATGAGCGCTAACATCAATGCACTTCTCGATAAGTGTGAAGATCCAGAGAAGATGATTGACCAGTACATGAGAAATCTTGAGAGCGACCTTGGAAAGGTTAAGGCAGAGACAGCTTCAGTTATGGCTGAGGAGACAAGATGTAAAAGAGAGCTTGATGAATGCACAGCAGATGTTGCCAAGTATCAGTCATATGCAGAAAAGGCTCTTAAGGCTGGCAATGAGGCAGATGCAAGAACATTCCTTGAGAAGAAGCAGCAGTTAGTTTCTAAGCAGGCTACATTACAGCAGACATATAATATTGCAGCAGACAATGCAGCTAAGATGCGTCAGATGCATGATAAGCTCTGCAAGGATATCCAGTCTCTTGAAGCGAGAAGAGATGCAGTTAAGGCTAAGGTTGCAGCAGCTAAGGCTCAGGAGAGAATTAACAAGGTTGGTTCAAGTGTTAATAGTGTTGGAACAAGCATGGATGCATTCGGTAAGATGGAGGCTAAGGCTAATAAGATGCTTGACGAGGCTAATGCAATGGCAGAGCTTAACCAGACACAGCTTGAGGCAGATGTTGACAGTCTTGCAGCTAAGTATGATGCAGAGCCGGCTAACACAGCAGTTGATGATGAATTAGCAGCACTTAAGGCTCAGATGGGCTTATAATTCAGAAGCACATTTATAATGAGATAAGCAATACATAGATAAGGAGAGGGAACATGGGATTATTCAAAGGGCAGTTTGCCAACGTAGTTGAATGGGAAGAGTACAGAGATGATATAATCTTCTGGAAATGGACCAACAGAGAAATCAAGAAAGGCAGTAAGCTGATTATCCGCGCCGGCCAGGATGCAATCTTTATGTACAATGGTAAGATTGAAGGTATTTTTAAGGACGAGGGAAGCTTTGATATTGAATCACAGATTATTCCATTCTTATCAACACTTAAAGGCTTTAAGTTCGGCTTCAACAGTGGAGTAAGAGCAGAAGTTTTATTTGTTAATACTAAGGAATTCACAGAGAAGTGGGGAACTAAGAATCCTATTCTTATTCCAACACAGGCACTTACAGGTGGCATGCCAATAAGAGCTTTCGGTAATTTCTCGTTTTCAGTATCTGATTACATTACGCTTATAGACAAGGTAGCAGGTGTAAAGCAGATGTACACTGTTGCAGATGTTAAGGAAAGAATATCAGCAGTTCTTGACCAGCTTCTTATGAAGTGGATTTCTAAAGAAGGCAAGGATATGTTTAATCTTCAGGCTAATGCTTATGATATCTCAGCGGGTATTAAGACAGACCTTGATATGGAGATGAGCAAGTTAGGAATCACAATAACAAGCTTTACTATCTCAAGCTTCTCTTATCCGGAAGAAGTACAGAAGATGACTAATAAGGCAGCTTCTCAGGCAATGGTTGGAGATATGAACAGATATACACAGATGGCTATGGCTGATAGTATCGGCAATTCAAGAGGCGGTTCGAATATTGCCAGTGATATGATGCAGCTCCAGATGGGAATGCAGGTTGGACAGCAGATGATGAATAACATGAATACTGCAATGAATAATAATGCAAATGTGTCAGGTGGCACAGCACCTAAGTTCTGTCCTAACTGTGGAACACCAACTAATGGCGCTAAGTTCTGTTCTAACTGTGGAACAAAGCTTGCATAATCTGACAATTAGTAATATGTGAATTTAATAAATAACAATCAGGGATGTTGTCATATTGGCTTGGCAACATCCCGTTGTTTTTGTATAATGTGGTAGTTGGCAGAAATAAGGTGGATATAGATTTCACATTTGCATGAAGGTGGGTATATGAGATTAGAAGATTTGAATGACAGCCAGAAAAGGGCAGTTAAATATACAGATGGCGCGCTGCTTATCATCGCTGGGGCAGGCTCTGGAAAGACGCGTGTGCTTACGAACAGAATTGCATATTTAATAGAAGAATGCGGAGTAGACCCATATAATATTATGGCAATTACATTTACTAATAAAGCTGCAAGAGAGATGAAAGAACGAGTTGAGACTACTGTGGCACAGGGTGCAGGGGCTGTATGGGTAAGTACATTCCACTCAACATGCGTGAGAATTTTAAGAAGATACATAGACAGAATTGGATACGATAATAACTTTACGATATATGATACGGACGACCAGAAGTCTGTAATCAAGGATATATGTAAGAAGATGAATATAGATACGAAGATGCTTAAAGAGCGTGCAATTATGAGTAAGATTTCATCTGCTAAAGATGAGTTAAAGACTCCTGATGAGTTCGAGCTTGAGGCAGGTAACGACTATAATCTTAGAAGAATCGCAGGTGTATACAGAGAATATCAGAAGACGCTTAAGCTTAACAATGCGCTTGATTTTGATGACCTGATATTCAAGACGGTTGAGCTGTTCCAGAGTGATGCAGAGGTACTTGAGCATTATCAGGACAGATTCAGATATATAATGGTCGACGAGTATCAGGATACTAATACATCACAGTTTAAGCTTGTTGCAATGCTTGCAGCAAAGTATGGCAATATATGTGTGGTTGGTGATGATGACCAGTCTATATATAAGTTCCGTGGAGCAAACATTTATAATATTCTTAACTTTGAAAATGTGTTCACAGGCGCTAAGGTTATAAAGCTTGAGCAGAATTACCGTTCGACGCAGACTATTCTTAATGCTGCAAATGCTGTGATAAGTAATAATATTGGAAGAAAGAGCAAGTCACTCTGGACTGATAACGGAGAGGGCGAGAAGGTCAATTATACTCTGTATGAGAACGGGTATGATGAGGCAGAAGGCGTTGCGAGTGGTATTGCAGAGTATGTAAGGGATGGCTGGAATTATAATGATGTTGCCATTCTTTACAGAACTAATGCACAGTCAAGAGCGCTCGAAGAAAAGCTGATGATTCACAACATTCCATATAAGATATATGGCGGACAGAATTTCTATCAGCGAAAGGAAATCAAAGATATTCTTGCTTATCTTAAAACTATTGATAATGGTCTTGATGGTCAGGCGGTTAAGCGAATTATAAATGTTCCGAAGAGGGGAATTGGTAATACTACGATTGACAGATTGCAGGAATATGCAGATTTTAATGATATTACCTTCTGGGAAGCACTTGTCAATGCAAAGGATATTGACACAATAAAGAATGCGGCACTTTCCAAGTTAGAGCCATTTGTTGACCTTATTGGAAGACTGCGTGCCAAGGAAGAATTCATGTCATTAAAGGAACTTGCTGAGGCTGTAATTGAGGATACAGGATATATCGAGAGTCTTTCACAGAATGAAACAGTGGAAGAGGTTGAGGCAAGACGCGAGAATCTGGATGAATTCATTAATAAGGTTGTAAGCTATGAGGAGGGATGTAAGGAAGCAGGTGAAGAGCCTACACTTTCAGGACTGCTTGAAGAAGTTGCATTAATAGCGGATATTGATAATCTGGATGAGTCAGAGCCTCATGTAATGCTGATGACACTGCATAGTGCGAAAGGTCTGGAATTCCCAATCGTGTATATGACAGGAATGGAGGATGGACTTTTTCCAAGCTATATGACAATTGTGTCAGATGATTCAACTGAGATTGAGGAAGAGAGAAGACTGTGTTATGTAGGAATAACAAGAGCAGAGAAAATACTTAATCTTACAAGTGCCAAGTCGCGTATGGTGCGTGGTGAAACACAGATGAATAAGGTTTCAAGATTCATTAATGAAATTCCTAAGGAATATATGCACATAGAAAACAATTCCAGTGGGTATGCTAAAGGCAGGATTGCATATGGCGGTACATCAGATGAGCCGGATACAAAAGGCATTAACATGCGTGCAACAGCCAGATCAATTCTTAGCAGCTACGGAAGCGGCACACCAGGCGGAAGGGCAGCAGGAACATATAGTTCAAGAAAGGTTAAGATAAATGGCGGTTCTAATCCGGGATTCGGAAAAGATCCTATGGAATTATTTGACCTTAAGAAACCAGAAAAGAGGAAGACTCCGGCAGATTCTGTAAGAAGTGCTTATGCAGGAGTGCCTACACGAAGCGGCTTATCTTCAAGAAATGTAATAGGTGCTGCAAGAGGTGCAGATATAAGTGCAAAATCTTCAGGCGGACTTGGCTACAGTGTCGGTGATATGGTGAGCCATGTGAAATTCGGCGAAGGAAAGGTACTTGCTATAGAGGATTCAGCAAGAGACTATATGGTAACAGTTGAATTTGCAGAGTACGGACAGAAGAAAATGCTGGCAGGATTTGCCAGACTTAAAAAACTATAATGACAAATGTTTAACGCTATGCTATAATACATTTATTAAATCCGTGGTATGAAAGGAGATATTGTTATGAGTAAAGAAAAATTAGATGAGCTTATCGCAGCTACTAAATTAGGAGAACTTATTAGCAAGAAGGAAGATGAAGATAAGAAATGCTGCAAGAAGTGCAGCACAATTATCATAGCTGTTCTTGCTATCGTTGGTGCAGTTGCAGCAGTTGCTGGTATCGCTTATGCTGTATACAGATATTTTACACCAGATTATTTAGATGACTTCGATGATGAAGATTTCGAAGACGAAGATTTTGACGATGATTTCGAGGATGAAGACATCGAGAAGTAATGTAATAAGTGCGATATGATTGAAAGCCACAGCCGGCTAAGATATGTCCATTAGGATATATAAGCGGTTGTGGCTTTTTTATTGCATAATATTTAATTATTTCTTAATTGACATAGGGGTGTAATCAGTGTTATATTACTCAACCCTGTTATAAAGCAAAATTTAAGGGGAGGAAAGGAAAGCAGGAATTTATGACATTTTATCAGGAGTTACAGTTAAGCTCGGCTGGTTCAAAACAGCTTATCAAGAACACACAGGATTCTAAAGAGAAAAGAAGACATATTCTTATATATAATTTTAAGGTGTATCTTGTTATGATATTCTGCGTCGCAGTAGTTACAGTATTCAGTAAGCTGCTGGGGAATAATAACAGCGTTGTCGGAGTTACAGTGCTTCTTGCGGTGCTGGTATTAAGACAGGCGGATTTTGGAATTAAGACATCACATGGATTGATTTCGATAATGGGAATATATGCGATATTGATAGCAGGACCGAGGGTTTCCAATATGGTACCGCCAGTTGCTGCATTTGTAATAAATATTGTGTGTATTATGCTTCTTATGATAATGGGATGTCACAATGTAATTATGTATAATCATTCAACATTTGTTCTTGGGTATCTTTTGCTACAGGGATATGATGTCACAGGCCATGAATATATGATGAGAGTTGTGGGACTGCTTGCCGGGATGTTAGTATGCATGATTATTTTCTATAAGAATCAGAGGAACAGACCATATAGAAGAACATTTTGGGATTTGTTTAAGGAATTTAATATTAATTCAGCAAGGACAAGATGGTACATTAAGCTTACATTTATCGTATCAAGCGCTATGCTGATTGTTTCACTGATGGGACTGCCTAGGGCAATGTGGATTGGAATTGCGTGCATGTCAGTGTGTCTGCCGTTTTCTAAAGATGTTGATAAGAGAATTGGAAACAGGGCATTGTTTAATGTTGTTGGATGTGCGATTTTTGCAGTGATGTATATAGTTCTGCCAGAATCAATGTATCCGTATATAGGCATGATAGGTGGTATCGGAGTCGGATATTCCGCTGGTTATGCATGGCAGACAGCTTTTAATACATTTGGCGCATTATCAATTGCGGCGGGACTTTTTGGAATGCCTTATGCAGTTGCATTACGTATAGGACTGAATGCTGCCGGGGCTGCTTATATATGGCTGTGTGACAAGGTACTTGAAAGAATACATTCTGCAGTGCAGGCAAAGAATGCCAGCGTGGTGGAGTAAATGTGACTACTATACTTTAGCACATTTTTCTGATAAAATTATATAAGGTATGCCGTTATGTGAATAAGTGCTGCCAGAAACTATTAATATGTTAATAACAGGCACAATTCATGTGCGGAATGGAGTATAGATTGAAAAAAGGAAGCGTATACGAAGGCAAAGTTGAAAAGGTTGATTTCCCTAACAAGGCGACAGTGTGGGTGACAGATGAGGACGGACAGAAGGAAAAGGCAATCGTCAAGAACGCAATTCCTGGACAGACTGTCAGATTCTGCGTGAATAAGAAAAGAAAAGGACACTGCGAAGGCAGACTTATGGAAGTTGTTGAGAAGAGTCCGCTTGAAACCAACCCGGCATGTCCACATTTTGGCAAATGCGGTGGCTGCACTTACCAGACAGTAGCTTACGAGGAACAGTTAAAGATTAAGAGCGCACAGGTGGAAAAGCTTCTTAGCGAAGTTGTTTCGGGTGAGCTTCCATTTGAAGGGATAATTGGAAGTCCGGTCACAGAGGAATACCGTAACAAGATGGAGTTTTCATTTGGTGATGAGTATAAGGACGGTCCACTTGCGCTCGGACTTCACAAACGAAACAGCATGTATGATATTGTTCCGGTTACAGAATGTAAGATTATTGATGAGGATTACAGAAAGATTCTTACATGTGTTCAGAATTATGCAATCGAGAAGGAGCTTCCTTTCCAGCACAAGTTAAGCCACGAGGGGTATCTGCGTCATCTTCTTGTAAGAAAGTCAGTAAAGACAGGACAGATTCTTGTTGATATCGTAACAACGACTCAGATTGAGCATGATTTCACAGAGCTTGTAAACCGCCTGACATCAATTGAATATAAGGGCACTCTTACAGGTGTTCTCCATACATTTAACGACAGCCTTGCAGATGCAGTAATTAACGAGAAAACTGAGCTTCTGTATGGTCAGGATTATATTGAAGAGGAGCTTCTTGGACTGCGTTTCAAGATAACACCGTTCTCATTCTTCCAGACCAATTCTCTTGGAGCGGAAGTGCTTTACTCTAAGGCGAGGGAGTATGTGCTTTCTGGCGGATTTGGAGATGTGGCAGGTGTTGATGACACTGGGGCTGCCAGTGCTGTGGGAAATTCAGATGCTGCGGTGACTGCTAAAGCTGCGGGGAATGTCGAGGTTCAGGGAAATGCTGGCAGCAAACCGGTTATATATGACCTGTATACAGGTACTGGTACGATTGCACAGATGTTATCTCCGGTTGCCAGCAAGGTTATCGGTGTTGAGATTGTTGCGGAAGCTGTTGAGGCTGCCAAGAAGAATGCAGCCCAGAACGGTCTTACTAACTGTGAGTTCATTGCAGATGATGTCTTAAAGGCACTTGATAATATTGAGATTAAGCCTGATTTCATCGTACTTGACCCACCTCGTGACGGAATCCACCCTAAGGCACTTGAAAAGATTATTGATTACGGTGTTGACAGAATGGTGTACATTTCCTGCAAGCCTACTTCGCTTGCAAGAGACCTTGTTACTTTGCAGGAGAGAGGGTATAAGGTGGAGAAGTGTTGCTGTGTGGATATGTTTCCTAATACGGGGCATGTGGAGACGGTTGTCAAATTGTCCCTCAAAACAAATCAACCTAAGATTGAGGTAACAATGTCCGCAGGAGAAGGTGGAGTATATTAAGGATGCGTTGCGGTATTACAAGTTAATGTAGAAATAGGTTATTAAGATTTTTTTGATATTTAATATTAAATTACTTGATAAATTTAGAAGGCACGAAAGGATAAAAATATGAATGTAGAGTTTTTTTTGGCGATATATGTAATACTTATTATAATTGCAATAATATTGGAAGTATATTTGTTGGCAAATGATAAATATAGATATGTCAGAGTATCAATAAATCATTTATCAACAGTATTACAAAGAAATAAAAATATAGATACGATAAATTTAATGGCAAAAGAATTGAATAGATTATATATTGAGTATGTAAGAGAATATGCTAAATTTAAAAAATTTTATCCGAATATCATAGTATGGTTGGATGCGATTATTTTTAGATTAGATACATATAAAAAAATATCGCAGATACTTATAGATAAAAGTTCAATAATAAAAGACGCTAGAGATTTACTGGAAAAAGAAAGACCATTTTATCAATGTAATGAATATCAACAAGAAATTTTGAATGATGTAACCAAATTAAAAAATGAAGATAATAGTATCGTAGTAAAAAATATATTAGATAGAATTATTACTGAATTTAATAGGCAGAATTATGATAATACCAGAAATCGTATATTGAATTCTGTTTCATTAATAATAGGTATTACTGGAATTTTAGTATCTGTGATTTTGGCATGTGTTCCATAAAAACTGATTTTGGAATATTTTAAAACTTTTAAGTATTGACACTGCTTCGCCCCTGACGATAAATCAAGGGTTGGAGTGGTGTCATTTCTTATATTCATAAGTATTAACCATGAGGGCTAGAAATAGTCTTCTTTTTTTATGCCTAAAAGGCGGAAAGGAGTTTTTATGATTTACGGTTATGGTAGAGTAAGTACAAAAGGACAGGCGAAAGACGGTAATAGCCTGGAGGCACAGGAACGATTATTGAAGGAACATGGAGCAGAAGAAATTTATATGGATTCATTTACTGGTACGAAAATGAACAGACCAGAGTTTAATAAATTACTGGAGCTCCTACAGGATGGAGATACTCTGGTTGTTGCTAAACTTGATAGATTCGCCAGAAGTGTATCGCAGGCATCGGATTTAATTACTGACCTAATTGATAAAGGTGTCCGTGTTGATGTTTGCAATCTTGGTGTTCTTGATAATTCCAGTATGAGTACACTGATGCGAAATATTCTTTTATCATTCGCTCAGTTTGAAAGAGATATGATTGTGGAACGTCCGCAGGAAGGTAAAGCGATAGCCAGACAGAATCCAGAATTTAGAGAGGGTCGTCCGAAGAAATATAGTAAGGCACAGATAAGTCACGCTGTTGAGCTTCTTGATATTTATTCATATAAGCAGGTGGAGGCTATGACTGGAATTAGTAAGAGTACCTTGATGAGAGAGAAAAGAAAGAAAATATCGCCAGTATAGAGTAAAAAATATGAAAAATTGCAGACCGAACCTGGCTGTTTATTATAAGGTGCAATCGTAGATTGTAACCCAGATATGTCTATATATGTGGAAGCACATGATTTTTACTATGATGATGATAAAAATGCAGAGCGTAAACGCAGGGATATGAATAATCGCCTGAATAAGATTTATGAAGAAATTTACAGTATCGAAGACCAGATTATAGACTGTGAAATGCGAAAAGCATCGGCAGAGCAGAATACACTAACCAAAGATAATGTGTATAAAATGTTGTTGGTATTTGATAAGATTTTTGATAAAATGAATGATGCAGACAAACGTAAGTTGATTGAAAGTATGATATTGGAAGTACAGCTTCATCCAAAGGAAACATGGGAAGAAGGAAAGAATCCAATAAAAGAGATAAAATACGCATTTTCAGTCAGTGATGAGGTTATGGATGCTTTAAGGGAAAATGTGGCATCCGTTGAGACGGTGTGTCTGCTAACGAAGAAAGCCTCAGTTTAAGCAGGTTAGTAATAATTCGCGGACGTTTGGGTGAATTAAGATACCCAGACGTCCGCGAATTATATTATGGAAAGGATTGAGAGAATGAGAAATCAATTGTTGTGCTTGAGAATGTCTTGCGATAACATTAAGTGCTTTCATTTACACATTGTGTAATGGTAATTTGTGTGATATAATATACACAAAGTGTAAATTGGAGGTAATAACTTATGGAACAACTAAACGAATGTCAAATTGAAATAAAAAAATTGCGTGAATCTACAGGGATGAATCGTAAGGAATTCTGTGAGTGTTTTGATATCCCTTACAGAACAGTTACAGAATGGGAAAGAGGGAATCGCAATGCACCGGATTATGTCCTTAGACTTTTAGCATATTATATTCGAATGGAAAATATGGTGAAAGAAAAGGAGAAGTATGGCGAAGAATAGAATTATAACAGTAAAAGATATCCCTATTACAGTGTAAGAAGCAGATATTGATTACTACAGATGATATTCGTAGTAAAGTGTACAAGACTTATGATAAAATAGATGAACTGATAAAGAAAGATGTAGGCATTTTGAGAAAATACTTATTGCAGTAGGAGTTTAAGGAGGCACTTAATGAAAGGTTCAGAATGTAGATTAATAGAATATATGGAAGGTTCAAAGAAGCGTTTTATTATTCCTGTCTATCAGCGCAACTATGATTGGAAGACGGAAAATTGTAAGCAGCTTTACGATGACCTTGAAGAGGTAATAAAAAACAATAGAAGAAGTCATTTTTTTGGAAGTCTTGTGTCTGTTTATGAACCTTCTGGAAGAAATACTGAGTTCCTTGTAATTGACGGACAACAGCGATTAACAACTGTATCATTGCTGCTTTTGGCAATGTATAATTTGATATCCAGTGGCATCATTGTACCGGAAGATGCATCGCTTGGAAAGCAGATTTATGAAGACTTTCTTGTAGATAAATATCAAACACAGGATACTCGTATAAAATTGAAGTCAGTTAAAAATGACAAGAAAGCATTTGCAAAGCTCTTTGATAGTGCAGATGAGCATATCAGAGAATCAAATCTGACGATAAATTACAATTATTTTTATGACAGAATCCAGAAGCAGGAAATCACAATTGACCAGCTTTTTGATGCTATATGTAGGTTAGAAATAATCAATATTACTTTGAACAACGAGGATAATCCGCAGCTTATTTTTGAGAGTCTTAATTCTACAGGTCTTGATCTGAGTGAAGGTGATAAAATAAGGAACTTTATTTTGATGGGGCTCCCGGCAAAAGAGCAAGATGAGTATTATGAAAAGTACTGGAATCGCATTGAGGAATGTACAAAATACGATGTAAGTTCATTTGTAAGAGATTATCTTAGTGTTAAGCAGCTTACGATTCCATCACAGAAGAAGATTTATATTAGTTTTAAGGAGTATGTGGAGATATCTTCATTTGGAGCGGAAGAACTACTTATAGATTTGCTTGCTTATGCAAAACGATATGAAATCTTGTTAAATGGAAATACAAAGAATAAGGCATTGGATTCTTGTATTAATAGATTGAATCGATTGGAAACAACAGTAACCAGACCGTTCTTTCTTGAAGTATTGCGTTTACATAATGAAGGTAAATTGGACATTTCTCAAGTAACAGATGTTTTTATGATTACAGAAACCTATCTGTTCAGAAGAACTATTTGTGACCTACCTACAAATGCTCTGAATAAAATATTTTTGATGCTTCATCGAGAAATTATCAGATATGATGGTACTGAAGCAGATTATGTAGAAAAGTTCAAGTATGCACTTCTTTCAAAAAAAGAAAGGGCTCGTTTCCCGGATGATGATGAATTTGCTACACAATTTACAGAGAGACAAGTTTATCAGATGAATAGCAAAAATAAGATTTATATTTTAGAGCGTTTAGAGAATTATGGTACTGCAGAAGATAAAGATGTATACAGTCATTGTGATGATGGGACATATTCTATTGAACATATCATGCCACAGCATTTAACTCCAACATGGGTAAAGGCATTAGGGGATGATTATGAGCAGATTCATGAAACTTGGTTACATAGAATTGCAAATCTTACATTGACTGCTTATAACTCAAAATATAGCAATAGTAGTTTTGAAGAAAAGAAAACTATGAAAAATGGTTTCGAAGATAGTGGTATTCGTATGAACACCTATATTGCAAGGAAAGAAAAGTGGACACTGGCAGAATTAGAAGAGCGTAATCAGTACCTTAAGGGACGTGCTCTTGAAATATGGTTAACTCCATCAACTGAATTTAAACCAGAGGAAAAACAACTTGACTCATATACGCTTGATGATGATGTTAATTTAAGTGGAAGATTGATTGCACGATTTAGCTATAAGAATACAGAACAGCCAGTAACGAGCTGGGTAGAAATGTTCCAGAAAGTGCTACAGATTCTATATGCTGAAGATAAAAATATTATTACAAAACTTGCAGCATCTAAAGAAGATAATATTGCATTACATTTCAGCATGAATGAGGCTGATTTTACTAAGAGTGCAGAGATAGGTGATGGTATTTATGTGTGGACAAAGACAAGTACACAGAGCAAATTATCTGTATTGAGTAGAGTGTTCAAGTTGTATGACGCTGACCCAACTGATTTAGTATTCTATCTTCGTGATGAAAATGAAGGTGTTGAAGATGAATCTGGCACAAGATATGAACTTCGCAGAAAATATTGGACATATGCTTTAGATTATATAAAGAAGGCTCACGAAGAAGGTGGTTTATTTTCCAATGTTAATACATCGAAAGAAAACTGGATTAATGGCTTTTTTGGAATCAGTGGATTTAGTTTGTGTTGCGTAGCAAATTATGATTCTGCAAGAGTTGAGTTGTATTTTGGCAAAGCAAAGAAAGAAGATAATAAGAAAGCATTTGATGCTGTAATTCTTCATAAGGATGCAATTGAAAAATCATTAGGAGTGAAATTGATTTGGAACCGAGGAGATGATATTAAATCGTCGAAGATTTCTTATCAAATTAATGATGTCAGCATTGAAAATGAAACAGACTGGCTTCAGATGGCAAAATTCCATGCTCATTGGAGTAAGAAATTCTATGATGTTATAGTGCCATATTTACAATAAATGTATTTTGATAATCTGGATTTTAACCGTGTGTAATTCGAGGCGATTAGAGGGGAGCTAGGATTAATCTGTCGACTGTTTCGGCACTTTCTGGAAACGATGTGTAAATTGAATAAAGAAAAAATTAAAGCATATTTATATCAAACAATTATCTGATAGTGTGGTCAGATAATTAAAAGGGGGATTTTGTTTGAAAAAGAAAAAAGATGAAGTAACAATCCGTTCCAGCGCAGCAGAATATCTGACATATGTTGCTTCTGTTGGTGAACAGCAGGATAGTGTTGAAATGCGCTACGAGGATGAGAATATATGGCTGACACAGAAGATGATGGCTACATTATATGATGTGGATGTTCGTACAGTAAATGAACACATTAAAAAGATTTATTTAGATTCAGAACTTGAGGAAGATTCAACTATCCGGAATTTCCGGATAGTTCAAACGGAAGGTTCCCGTCAGGTAACACGTGATACCAAGCATTATAATCTTCAAATGATTATTGCTGTAGGTTTTAAGGTCAATTCAGAGCGTGCAGTACAGTTCCGTAAATGGGTGAATAAGATTGCAAAAGATTACACCATCAAAGGTTGGGTCATGGACGATGAAAGGTTAAAAAGAGGAACTTATCTGACAGAAAAGTACTTTGACGAGCAGTTAGAGCGCATTCGCGAAATAAGAGCAAGTGAAAGAAAGTTTTATCAGAAAATTACAGATCTTTATGCTACTGCAATAGATTATGATAAAGATTCAGCTGCAACGAAGAGATTTTATGCTACTGTTCAGAATAAAATGCATTATGCGGTTCATGGACATACGGCATCAGAGCTGATTGTAGAAAGAGCAGACCATACCAAAGAACATATGGGATTAACAACATGGGCAGATGCTCCAGATGGTAAGATTAAGAAAAGCGATGTTACAATTGCTAAAAACTATTTAAGTCAAGATGAAATGAAACAATTAAATCGTATGGTTACTGCGTATTTAGATTTCGCTGAAAATATGACACTGAGGCATATCCCATTGACTATGGAGGATTGGGAAAAGCGTCTTAATAGTTTTATTGAAATGTTTGATTATGGGATTTTGCAGGATTCAGGAAAGGTGTCTGCTGAGATTGCAAAGCTTCATGCTGAGACTGAGTTTGAGAAATATCGAGTTGTTCAGGACAGATTGTTTATGTCTGATTTTGATAAGTATATGTTAGAGTTGGAAGAAAACGCAAAGAAATAGGAACCAGATTCCAGGTCGATACGGTGAAATCCAGGATATGTTATTCAGAACTGGTTGCGCAATAAAAACACTATAGCGTTCATAGGTCTATGGGAATCCATTCACAATCCTAATTTTAATTGTATCGAATTCGAGGCAATTAAAGGTGAAGCAGGAACTAATAGTTTTGTATTGACCCCTAAAAGATGGGTTGAATCAACAAATGCAATAGGGATTGTTACAAAAGGTGGTAGATATGCGGCTACATATGCACATAAGGATATAGCATTTGAATTTGCATCATGGATTTCACCAGAATTTAAGTTATATATAATTGAAGACTATCAACGTCTGAAAGAAGGCGAGAATGCCAGATTATCTTTAAGGTGGAATCTTAATCGTGAAATTTCAAAGTTGAATTACAGAGTTCACACAGATTCGATAAAAGAAAATCTTATTCCACCGGTACTTACACCGCAGCAGATCTCGTATACTTATGCAAGCGAAGCAGATTTACTAAATACGGTATTATTTGGTAAGACAGCGAAAGAGTGGCGTGACAGTAACCCGAATGAAAAAGGGAATATTAGAGATAGTGCAACAATCTATCAGTTACTTGTGTTAGCTAATATGGAAAGCTATAATGCTATTTTGATTAAGCAAGGAAAAATCCAAGCGGATAGAATGCATTTATTGCATGAGCTGGCAGTACAACAGATGACGACACTTAGCAGTTTGGAATTAAGTAATCTTCCGGGGATTGAGAAGAAATAGCACATAATGTTTGCACAAACATGAGTATAAGGTATTTGTAAATATTATAACGCAAAACACACAAGTGTTTTGATGCTTGATATGATAAAATAGTAAAGAGGAAGAAGTAACATTCAGTTCCAGTACAATAGTGATTAATTAGAGGGGTTTAACATGAAGTATCACTCTGGATATTCCGCAGGATATTAATCGGGATTTCCCTACAAAAATTTTTAAATCTTTCAAGGCGACATAACTGATGGTGTGGATGTTCGTACAGTAAATGAACACATTAAAAAGATTTATTTAGATTCAGAGCTTGAGAAAGATTCAACTATTCGGAATTTCCGGATAGTTCAAGCGGAAGATTCTCGTTAGGTTACATGTGATACCAAACATTATAATCTTCAAATGATTATTGCAGTCGGATTTAATGTGAATAATGAGCGCGCAGATGACAGAGAGATTCTTCAGGAGGCAAGGAAAATTATAGCGGAGATTACCAAGACAAAAGCTGAAATGAACTTTATAATCAGGATTTTAACCGTGTGCAATTCGAGGCGGTTAGAAGTGAGACAGGATTAAATAGAGTTATTCGAAAAATTCGAATAACTGCTACTGATTAAAAGGTTATTTAACAAATATAAAAAAGGAGTCAATGCATGGAACTTCATCTGATATATGCATCGCAAATTAGTTTTTATATTGAATAATTAGAACAAGGCTGAATGCTCACATAGGAGTATTCAGCCTGATTATTTATCATAGAAGATTGTATTTACTAACATTTACTCACAATTTATTTTGACTTGTCCATTATATGTTCCAATACGCCAATACTTTTAATAAAATCCTTCTCAACAGGAGAGAGCTTATCTTCAAGACGATTCTTGTATTTATTATATTCTGCATGAGCTTTTTCAATGGCTTGTTTATGGCTGATATGACCGCTGCTGGTAAGAATATTTCGGCGTGTCATTTTGAGGTAATCGTCTATGGTTTCAAGCCAGTCTTTCATATACATAGGCTCCTGGTTAAGGGCGTGTACTTCTGCAATATCAAGGTATGCAGTAACAATCTTATTAAGAGCATCCAGCTCTTGCTCAGTAAGATAATTTTTAGCAATTTCAACATCTGAACGATGAATTTCATCATGTTCCCATGAGGTGAGTCCCATATTTTCTTTTTCCGCATCTGCACGTTCAAAGATAACTTCCGCAGCAGTATGTTTGTGAGCGGCCCAGTGCATTTTATTCTGTACCTGCTTAAAGAAGAGAATAGAACTTTCTGCACGAGGATCATAGTCTATGCTGGTTGCATAGATTTCCAGTACTTTTCGCCAGAAAACTTTCTCAGAGGAACGGATATCTCTGATACGGGCAAGCAATTCATCAAAGTAGTTTCCACCACCTAATCGTTTGAGTCTGTCATCATCTAGGGCAAATCCTTTTTTCATATATTCTTTTAAAATTCCCATAGCCCATATACGAAATTGTGTTCCACGAAGAGATTTTACACGGTATCCGACAGAGATAATGACATCAAGGTTATAATAATCAATATTTCTTTCTACAGTACGTGTTCCTTCGGTTTGAACTGTTGCAAATTTTGCAACAGTTGATGATTGAACTAATTCTCCCTCTTGAAATATATTTTTTATGTGTCTGGAAATGGTTGATTTGTCTCTCTGAAACAGTTCTGCCATCTGGTCTAAAGAAAGCCATACAGTATCTTCATCAAAGGTAGTTTCTATCTTTGTTAATCCATCTTCTGTTGTGTACATAATAATGCTTGATTTATTCATATAATCGGACCTCCTATATTGAGTTGTTATTATAAGGTTTCTTTCTTCTATGTAAGTAATGCTCTGCTATTTTTAAATATTATAGCACAAAACAAACAAATGTTCTATACTTTATACAATCAAAAATAACATACCCGTCACAATTTCCGCACCTTCCCACCTTCAAATGAACTATATCCAGTTGGGTTCTTGCGGAATTCAGACGGTGATATACCTAAGCATTTCGTGAACTGGCGGTTAAAGTACGAGCCGTATTTGAAGCCGCATTGACTGGAGATTTCTTCGATTTTAAGGTTGGTATTGGATAGCAGCTCCTGCGCAATCTTTAAGCGGTAGTGCAGCAGATATTCTATGCAGGTACAGTTTAGCTGCTGTTTAAAGCGCTGGTTTAATGTAGTGCGGTTAAGGTGAACGAGTTCGCACAGGGAATTTAAGGTAATATCATTCTGGTAATTGGCATGAATATAGTCTGTACATATTGTTACAGGGTTAGTATTTTCAGACAATTCGTAGAATTTTAATTTGCGCTGGTCGACATAGATATCATATATGCAGTTTATCGTCTGACGCAGCATTCTCCTTATGCGGCAGGTCCAGTAATCGTCACTCTGCGCATAGGTTTCAGCACCAATCATCAGCATTAATTCATTAATGTGAATATACTGCTGTGGTGTTAAATGAAATATTCCCTGAAAATTTCCAGAATGCTTGGTAAACATGTAAAGCATATTTCTTTCATAAACATATTTCTCATCAATACTGATGTCGTCATCAAGATTTTCAAATCTAAGGCATGCTTTAATATACCAAGGGTCAAAATGAAACGCCTTGGCGCTTAAATGTGTCTTTTCTATACATTGAAACTTATCATATTGTGAAATGCAAAGCACAGCAGGAGCATTCACAGTCTGAAAATGTTCATTTATCTTGATAGTTGTACTGCCACACGAAATCATAATGATAGTACATCTCTTTTCTACAGGAAGCTTATCTAATGTATTATAGAAATCAAATTCAATAGGAATCTCTCTTTTTTTATGTCTGTCCGTCTGTGGCATGTTATCCCTCAATTCTGTAAATATTTTTAATGATTAATTATACACTATCTGCAAACATAGATTGCAAATAGTATAAAAATCCGCTGCATAAATGCCATTGTTAGCATATTTTACACAAGTTATACTTGCATATAGTATATATAAAGGAGTGGAAAATGTCTATATGGGAAAATTATTAAAGTACAGCAAAAAGTATTGGATACAGATTACACTTGCCGCAGTATCAAGTGTGACGGCGTCTGTGTCTACGGTAATGATTATTGATATTTTAAAGCAGATAATAGACCAGATTGCCGGTGGTACGCTTAAGCAGACGATTCATTTTATTGTAATTAAAATGCTGATTGTAATATGCGCAGGAATTGTGTCTAATTACATGGTTGTTGCGATGACTGGCTTTGTTGGAGCAGGTTTGCTGCAGAATCTTAGAAATGATGCGGTAAATGCGCTGATGAAGGCATCACCTGAATACATCAATAAATGTAATTATGGTGACATGATGGAGCGCATTACTGAGGATATTGAGGGATTGGCAGGGTTCATGTCGGGATATTTCAAGGATTGTTTATATGTGCCGGTTATTACGATTGTATATTCAGTATATTTATTTTTAATGAATCCGCCATTGGCGGCAATATGTCTGATGCCACTTGCAATTATAGTTCCAATCAATATAAAGCTTTTAAAACCAATAAAATTGCGCCAGCACCAGTATGCAAGGGAGCTGGGGCAGACTAACAATAATATAGAAGAAGCATTTGCAGGGGCAGAGGTTATCAAATCATATAATCTTCAGAAATGTATGATGAACCGGTATGAAAACGCACTTTATAAAACATTTGTGACATCTGATAAAACTGATCTGGCACAGTATAATCTTGAACCGCTTTCAAGGGCAATTCAGGAGATTCCGCTGGCACTTGCAATATGTGTCGGAGGTGTATTTGTATTCAGAAATGTAATTACAATTGGCGTGTTAATCGCATATATGAGCATAATTAAGAAACTGATTGACCCATTGTCATACACATATCAGTTGGTTGTGCGTTTTCAGACAGCACTGGTGTCAGTTTCGAGAGTGTTTGAAATAATTGAAATCCAGCCTGAAAAGACTGATTATGAAGAAAAATATGTTGAAAAAGAAGGCGATTCGCTAATCAGCTTTGAAAATGTGTCATTTGCATATAAAGATGAAAATGTTTTACATAATGTAAGTTTTAGCGTGAAACCTGGTGAAAGAATTGCGTTTGTGGGAGAAAGCGGGAGTGGGAAAAGCACTATTTTAAAGCTGATTTCAAGACAGTTTGCTACAGAAAGGATTGCACTGATTTCACAGGAGACCACACTTTTTCCGTTGTCTGTTGCAGATAATGTAAGAATTGGGAATCCGCAGGCTATGCATGATGATATTATGAAAGCTTTGAGTATGGCAGGTTGTGAAACATTTGTAAAACAACTGCCTGAAGGAATTGAAACTGTCTTGTCGGAGAACGGAGGCAATCTTTCAGGCGGTCAGAGACAGAGAATTTCAATTGCACGCGCAATAGTGAAAGGCGCAGAGATTCTTCTGCTTGATGAACCGACATCAGCATTGGATTCCAAGACTGAAATTAATATTTGCAAAACAATTGATGAAATTTCCAAAGACCGTACGGTAATTACAGTTGCACACAGACTAAATACAATCCGTGATTATGACAGAATCTATGTGCTGGACAGGGGAGAAATTGTGGAGCAGGGGACACATGCTGAACTGATGACTATGCATGGGAAATATGCGCATATGTATGAGGAATTTATTAATAAAGAAATGAGGGACAGAGTATGAAAGATACCAGAAGGTTTTTGAGATATATTGGAAAATACAGATTCCGCTACTGGCTGATTCTGATTATCACATTAATTACCGAGTCAGCTTTGCAGGTTCTGTATTCTTATGTCACCAAACAGACGATTAATGCGATTGAATTTCAGAATATGCAGATGTTTAGGACAGCAGTAATAGTATGTGTGATTATAGTCATATGCAAATGTCTTTTTCCATATCTGCGGTATTTTCATATTCATCTTGTAAGAAGAATGGTTTATGACCTTAAGTTAAGACTATTTGAAAAGCTGCTGGATATGAACATGAAATTTTATGATGATACACACAGCGCAGAAGCGATGAGAATTCTTAATATGGACGCAGATTCTTTAAAAACTGCATGGTTTTCACATGTATACTGGGTGTCAGGAAAGCTTGTGCTTGTTATTGCATCGGTTATTACAATGCTTTTTTACAGTACGATTCTGACATGCATTGCGCTGATAATCAGTGTGCTTACTGCATTTGTGTCTATCAGGATAAATAATTCTATTAAGAAGTATGCGAAAAATGTACAGAAGAAATCTGCAAAATTGGCAGCTTTGTTTAGCGATATAATATCAGGCTTTGTTACATTAAAGATGAATCCGGGAGCGTCAATTGTGCTGAAACATTTTTACAAAGAAAATGAAGAATCAGCACAGGTAGAAAGGTTGAGGGTAAGAATGGAAGCGTCACTTGAGATGGCAGCATTTTTATTGGGGATTATTGGAAGCTTTGGCACAATTATTGTGGGCGCACTGCTTGTGGCAGATGGAAAGCTGAATTTCGGAATAGTTATGGCTGTAGTCACATTGCAGATGAGTATGAGTTCATCAATGCAGAGGTTTGGAAGTTCACTGGCGGTATTTTCAACATCGGTTGTGAGAGCAGGGCATGTGTTTGATTTCCTTGAGTTGGAGCAGGAAGAATGTGTGGGCTGGAATACGCAGACACAGGTTGATACGGTGGATTTGCATGATAAATGTAATGTTGCTATAGAACTTTACAAACTACATTTTTCATATAATGAAGACGCTAAGATTTATTATAATGGACTTAAGGTTAAGAATGGTGAAAAAATTCTGCTGGCAGGAGAATCAGGCTGTGGTAAAAGCACATTTTTAAAACTATTACTGAGGTTCTATCCTGCCCAAAGCGGCAGTGTCAGATTATATGGCAGGGAGTTGAATGAGTATTCTTTAATGCAGTTGAGGAATATGATTACTTATGTACCGCAGGAAAGTTATCTGTTTGAGGGTACGATTCGGGAGAATATTGAATATGGCTGGAATAAAGCAGGCAGTCCGGATATGGATATGATCGTCAGAGCGGCAAAACAGGCATATGCAGATGAATTTATCAGTGAACTGCCTGATGGATATGACACAAGGCTGACCGCCGGTGGAATGAATCTGTCAGGTGGTCAGCGCCAGCGGATAGCAATTGCGAGGGCAATGCTTAAGGATTCACCTGTTATTCTGATGGATGAGCCATCTTCAGCTCTTGATACGCACAGTGAAAATGTATTTCTTAAGGCACTGGATTCGCCTATGAAGGATAAAACGGTTATTATGGTTTCACACAGAATGACTGGAGTTGAGCGGTTTGACAGGGTGGTGAGGCTGTAGATATCTTTAAGGTTGAAAGAAAAATTTACATGGTTTATAAAAATGCCGCATACGGAAAAAATTTTAAATGAGATGATTGCATATTTCTTATAAAATGGATATACTTTCTTATCTAAAGATATATTGACTGAGTTTGAGGGAAGAGGAGATGAAGTTCATGTGCTTCCCTTGTCTTTTTCCGAATACTTTTGTTTTAAGCAGGGCGATAAAAGTGAAGTATATGATGATTATTTTCTCAAAAAGATTATTGATAACCCGGTGTATATGGGGAAGATAGCATACGGACGCAGGCGCACCGAAAAGAAAACAGGAACACGTAATGAAATGCATGTAGTGGAAAAGGAATGTATGGCAACATTGCAAAAGTAGGTCGGAAAGATAAGAAAACCAGATATTACTACTATTGCAAGAATACAGTAAATGCCACAGGACATAAATGTACTTTTCGATGTAACATTGAACAGTCTCAAATTGATGATGTGCTTGCAAAATTGATTACGGCAATGACTAGGGAAGGAAAATTCAAGGATGCCATTCAAGACAGAATCGGGGCAACAGTTGATACTTCTGATCTGGAAAAGCAGTTATCTGTATTAAACGCAAATCTCCATCAGGCAGAGATAATTAAAACACGTCTTGAACAGCAGATGGATAATCTGGATGTTACACATATTCATTACGATAAAAAAATTTCAGATTTACAGAGACGATTAGATACCCAATATGATAAAATAGATGAAGTGGAAGAGGCAATCTTAGATTTGAAGTCTCAGGTATATGAACTTAAGAAAAATCAGATTGATGCGGACAGCATATACGGCTTTTTGAACGCATTTAATGAATTATATGCAGAATGTACGGATGCTGAAAAGAAACAGTTTATGCAGGCATTTATTGAGCGTATTGATATATTTCCAGAAAGACGAGAAGATGGTAATTGGATTAGGAATATCAAGTTTCAATTTCCAGTACCGATTCTTAGAGATGGCAAGGAAGTAGTTCGAGTTGATGGTATTTCTTTGGATAAAGAGCAGTCTGATGAGCATACTGTTACCTTGGAAAAGTTTCCGACACTTGAGACAGTTGTTCTTTTGTCCCAACTGAAACAAAAGCCGGATGATTACATTAATGTCACGATTGAACTTGATGATATGGATATAACATCTGCAGAGACTAAGGCTACATATGGAGAGGGCAATTGTGGAGGCATTGAAGCATTTTAAGATGAATAGTTAATAAAGAGAGGTGCATATGCTATGCCAGGTATACTCGTGGTTGAAGATGATGAAAATTTAAA
>OGZF01000554.1_pt1 | contig 32960 bp, 20 predicted proteins | sample 1576771 | NCBI WGS metagenome assembly OGZF01 (sample SAMEA3541536, study PRJEB24748) | human gut metagenome | biome: human gut; feature: human-associated habitat; material: faeces | place: China | collected 2012
TTGCGGTGATGTAAAATCACGTCCCATCATCTGTATCAAATGAACTCCACTTTTGATCCTATGCAGATATTCTCTCCATTTATCATATAAAATCTCATAAAAAGCATCTTCAGATTCTATAACTCCAAGTTTTGACATGATCTCTGGATTTAAAAAATAATTTTCAAACGAATAATATTTTAAGATCAATACATTTTTCCTTGTCACTTTTGGTAAATGATCAACATCCACAAGATTTCTCTCATCATAATATTTACAAAGTTGTCTTCCAAGCATATCTCGATCCTTACCATCACTATCACGGATCATTAAAAAACGATCCTTCATATAAAGCTGATTTATATATTTTAAGTTGGCATACGTCTTGATATTGGTACAACTGTTTGTTGTCAGGATCGCTACACGATTTAATCTGCCGTCTTCATCATAAATTTCAGAATAATAATGATTTAACAACAATGGCAAACGGTATTTATCTTGTTTTCCTTCTACGATAAAAACAAAATCAACATTCATAAGATCGGAAGCATTATATCCAAGATCGTCTAATACCGAACTAATGTTCGTTTTCTTCTTTGCAACAGAATATGAATCTTCATCCAATATGATCTGACATAATTGTCTACTGCTAAAATTGGCTAATAAGTGTGGAGAATGTGTTGTAAAGATCACCTGATTCTTCTGTGCCAGACGATAAAGGATCTCACTGGCTGTCTTTTGCAGTTGTGGATGCAAAAACATCTCTGGTTCCTCTACCAGAATGATCGATGAAAGACTATTCTCATCCATTACATAAGCTTCCAGAAGAGAAAGCATATAAATACTTTTCATTCCACGCCCCAATCGTTCCACAGAAATCGAAATATCACGTTCTTTGTTATAAGCCTCTGCATTAACTTGAAGCATCTGATCAACATCATAATTCATAGAGAAAATGATATCCTCAAATCCGCCGTTCTTATGGAAGCTCTCATTAATACGTTTCTCAAACTGATCAATGTTCATCTCATACAATTTATATTCAAATAGCTTTGCAGCCTCAAATGCATTCAGTTCTTTTGGATTCTTCTGATCGATCAGACCGATACACTGAAAACAATGGGTACATGGTTTCACAGGATCAAACATACAGCAGTTTGTACGCATGATCTTAAGCAAACTGTCTTCCTGTAGCATAAAAAGATCATCCTGTATCTGTTTTAAATTACGGTTCGTTCCAATGAAATAAATGGTTGGGAAAATTTCCCGAATATACTTATTATGTTTCTTCTTTCCATCGTAAAACCGCTGTTTGCCTTCTTTATTGGCAATGAATGTAAAGGTGATCTCTTCATTTTTGTAAGATGGAAGTTTACTCTCAAAATCCTTTTTCCAAAGATCGTATTTTTTATACTGGCTCACTATACCATTTTTATGAAAAATATGAAGATCTTCTTCTGTAATGGATAATATAAATCCAATCTCTATATTTTGCATTGTCTCGTTAAAATCATCCAATGAGATTTCATAAGATCCTTCGACTGCACGCAGGGCATGAAGGATGGATGATTTTCCTGTATTATTCTTTCCAACAAGAATCAGAGCATTCTGGATATCTGATATTTCCATATGCCGGATTGATTTAAAATTCTTAATTGATAGATATTTAATTTCCATAAGATGCTCCTTTCTTTTTTATCTTTATTATCTCATTTTTTATATTTAAAATCCAGTCACAAACAGACATATGTTAAGAAATGTTACGATCAGTGCAATCATAAAAAGTATGATCTTTAATCGTTTCGAATTCGCATATTTCCCCATGACTTTCTTTGAGGATGTCAGATAAATCTGAGTAAAGATCGTAATCGGAAGTTGAACTGCCAAAAACATCTGGGAATAGATCAATCCATCGAATGGAGCTTTTATCAGTAAAATAATCAATGTTGCCGGAATCATCGTAATAAGAACTCCTAATTTCGTATCTTTATGATGAATATCATAAGGATGATCATAAATTCCAGAAAAAATCGTTCCGCCGGCCATTCCTGCTGTAATACTTGATGAAATTCCAGCAAGTAATAATGCAAGTGCAAAAATAATTGATGCTGCATTTCCAAGAAGTGGTGTTAACATGGAACCTGCTAAATGAATATCATCAATAGAATGACCATTTCCATGATACAGGGTAGCTGCTGCCATTAAGATCATTGCACTGTTAATTGCCCATCCTATGATCATGGAAAATAAGGTATCTTTAAACTCGTATTTTAACTGCTGTTCTATCACATTTTCATCTTTTAGATTCCATTCTCTGCTCTGAATGACCTCTGAATGTAAAAACAGGTTATGTGGCATCACGACTGCTCCTAGAACACTCATGACAACTGGAAGGGAACCTTTTGGAACTTCTGGCTTTACCCATCCGATCAGTGCCTGTTTCCATTCAATATCTGCAATACAGATTTCAAACAGGAATGAAAACCCGATCAATGATACAAATAAGATGATCAATTTCTCGATTCTGCTATAGGCATTTGTGAACTGACAGATCAACACGATCCCTAAAATGATAAATGTACCAATCTTTACTGGAATATGAAACAGCATTTCTAATGCCATTGCACCACCTAAAAGTTCTGCCATTGCAGTTGCGATCGATGCTGCAACTGCTGTTAATAAAATGATATTCTTAAGACCTTTGTTGATATACAAACTTGTTGCTTCTGATAAACATTTTCCTGTGACGATTCCTAGGTGGGCTGCATTATGCTGTAAGATAATGAGCATGATCGTTGATAATGTGACCATCCATAATAACGTATATCCATAACCGGAACCTGCTGCGATATTACTTGCCCAGTTTCCGGGATCTATAAAACCTACGGTGACTAGTAAACCTGGTCCGACATATCTTAGGAAGTTCATCGTTTCTTTTGTTGATGATTTAAATAATTCCTTTCTTTTTATTTTTATTCTAGTTAGTCTTGACTAACTATTATTATACATAGAAGGGGAAAGTTTGCAAGCTTTGTGAAAAATTGATAGAATAAGTCATGTATTATTTTCATTTACTACTACTGAATAGCCGTAAATGGTATGCTAAATAAATAAGAAACAGGTGAATTTTATGAAATCATTACCATATTATGACGATCTGACTGCAAGACAGACGATCAAATTACGTGAACTTATTAAAACTCTTCCGCCGAAAGAATTTTTCCGTGCAATTGATTCTACCACACAAGTAAGAACTCGAATTGCTTATGCTTATGATCTGAGAGTGTTCTTTCATTTTCTGATCGATGAAAATCCTGCTTACCGTAATTACTCTGTACTGGATTTTAAAGTGAGTGATCTTGATAAGATTGAATCCGTTGATCTGGAAGAATATATGGAATATTTAAAATATCGCTTTAATGAGCACAATCAGGAAATTGTTAATAAAGAACGGGGAATTATGCGCAAGATCTCTTCCCTTAAAAGCTTTTATAACTACTTTTTCCGTACAGAAAAACTGAAAACAAATCCTGCTGCTTTGGTCCAGCTTCCCAAACTTCATGAAAAAGAAATCATCCGTCTTGATATTGATGAAGTTGCTCTTCTTCTGGATGCAGTGGAACAAGGGGATGGTCTGACTGATAAGCAGAAAGCGTTTCACAACCGGACTAAACTGCGCGATCTCGCTCTTCTCACATTGCTTCTCGGAACCGGCATCCGTGTTTCTGAATGTGTAGGATTAGACATAAATGACATTGATTTCAAAAATGGTGGGATCCATATTCACCGGAAAGGCGGGAAAGAAGTTACTGTTTACTTTGGTACGGAAGTAGAAACGGCGCTACAGGATTATCTGGATGAACGAAATGACATTATCCCCGAAGAGGGCAGTGAAAATGCTCTCTTCCTCTCTCTCCAGAAAAAACGTATGAATGTGCGCAGCGTGGAGAATTTAGTTAAGAAATATGCAAAGATCGTTACGCCGTTAAAAAAGATCACTCCGCATAAGCTTCGCAGCACCTATGGTACTAACCTTTACCGGGAAACCGGTGATATATATCTGGTAGCAGATGTTCTTGGCCATTCCGATGTTAATACCACTAAAAAGCATTATGCTGCTCTTGAAGACGAGCGTCGACGCAGCGCCCGTAATGCGGTTAAATTAAGAGAAAATCAGGGGATCACCCCCTAAAATCAGCGCCCAAAGGCAAATTACTCGTAAAATTAAAAAAGGCAATGCAGAACCGGAAAAACATCTGACTCTGCATTGCCTTTTAATTTAGAAATTATCTGCGAACACCATTTTCATCTACGAAATAACCATCTGGTGTCTGTGTGTTGACATACAGTGCGCCTTTTGGCATAACGGCTTTCACATTATAATTCCACTGCTTTGTTGAAGAATCCTGCATCCAGCCACTGTCACCAAGAGTTTCCGGGTTGAGATAGTACCACTGTCCCTTGATCTCTCTCCAGCCTGTTAACATCTCTCCTGTGTTTGGATCCAGATAATACCAGTAACCATCTGCTCCATCCTTAAGCCATCCGGTATACATAGCTCCGATCGGTGTGCCCAATGTTCCGTCTGGAGCACAATAGTACCACTTTCCGTCTTCTGAGAGGTACCAGCCAAGTGTTAAGTATCCTTCTGCATTAAAATGGAACCATTTTCCATCAATAAAACTCCAACAGTTTTTCGGATATCCGCTAGCTGCTCTTTCAAACCAGATACCCTTTTCATCCTGACGCCAGCTTCCGCTTTCGGAAATAATGGTCTTACGGCTGGAAGAGGAATTGCTTCCGTTATCGTCATTATCTCCGCTGTTGTCGTTGTCACCGTTATCACCAGGTTTTTCATTATCATCCTGGGTTTCTTTGAGCTTTACAGAAACAATCGTCTGCGCTGTTTCGCCATAAGGAACTTCAATACTTCCGAAACCAGCTTCTTTCTCATAGCCTTCAGGAATTTCCAACACTACATTTTCATCTGTAAACAGGCAGAGATCACCGGAATTTCCTTCTACTTTTACAAGCTGATGTCCTACAATCTGACCATTACATACATATTGAATATCAAGGCACGCTTCTGCAATTACAGGAACAATTTCCTTTTCCTTGATGACAACTGCATCTTCCTGTGTTTCTACATCATTTTCATAGTCAGGATCTGTGATCTGAATTCGCATTGCATAAGTACCTACTGCCATTGGCTCGTCTGCCACAAATATTTCATTATCTGTACTGTAGCTTACTTCATGCTCAGGAATTTCATCTCTAATACCATATACCAAATAGGATCCTCCATGGGTCTGTTCATCAAAGGTGAAAGAAACCGAATGGATCTCGATGGTTGCCTTTGCAGGAATGATGTTCATGATCACTTCTGCATGGGCAGCAGCATAATTTGCTGTTTCTGGCAGATCTAAGATAGCCCGATAGGTTCCTGCATGAACGGGAGCTTCCAGGGAAGCATTTTCGTCTGTCTGGTCATTTTTATACAGAACAGAATACTTTGTTTCAGGATCCTGATCTTCTACAGACTGAACCATGATCTTTTGAGCTTCGCCATTGTATGTAAAATTCTGCTGTTCTTCAAGCACAAATTTAGGCTGGGCCTTTTCAATGATCAGATAACCAGTCTGGTCTGCAGCATCTGTATACTGTCCATTTCCTTTAAAATCAGCAGTAACACGATAAATACCTGCATTTACAGGAAGTCCTTCCAAGTAAGTTCCTGTCACAACGTCATAATAACGATACTGGATATCAGCATTTTCGATTTCTGTTTCCGGAGTTGCAGCAAGGTACAGGCCGGCTTTAAACTCCTGTGCTTCCCCATTGTAAGTAACATGTTTTGTTGCAAATAAAGTCTCGGAAGTTCCGTATTCCTTATCTTCTTTTGGCGCAGTTTCCATTTGTCCGTCTTTAAACTGAATAAGTGCAGCTGTACGTCCGATCACATAGGTACGGACAATAGGCCAATCCATGTTATTTCCGTTTAATACATAGGCGGTTTCTGTGTATACACCAGGCTTTGCAGATGGTTTGTTGCTGCGATAGAATTCTTTATCACCATCTTTGCCAACAAACAAATAGCGCACTTTACTACTATCAAGAACAGTTTCAGTTTCTTTATCCATCAGAACCGCGCCGAACAGCTTCATGGCCTGTTCTTCATCCAGAGAACCGTCATCATTCAGAGGAATATCTTTGTAACTTAATACAGAGAAATCCTGAGTCCAACGCAACTCTATATTTTCTGTCTTTGGCAGAATGATCAAAGAGCCAATTCCAACAGCAGCCTCGTAATTTGGATCAACAACAGCGGCAATTACTGTGTAACCACCTGCTTTTTGAGGAGCGCCAAAGGTAACTTTAAAGGAAGTTACACTCTCTGGAAGGTAATCGCTGATGGTCTGGAAAGCTTTCATGAAAGTATCTGTGTCCACACCAATTGCCTTTAATATAGATAAAACAGCCTGCCCTTCTGTTGAATTCAGCTTTTCAAGGAGATCATCTATAGATGCACTTTCACCAAGCAATTTTTCCAGGTACTCTGCCAGATCAACGTTTCCGACTACAGGAATATTAACCATATAAGATGGGAACTGTATGCAAATAGCAGCAGCCAGGTCACTATTTACACCAGCATAGATTTTTAATACTCCGGCATCAGAAGGAACAACTTCTACCAGATCCTCTGGGATCTGATCACCATAAATAATTTTTTTGTTTTTAACAGAAATGGAGGATTTCGCTTTTACAATCTCCAGATCGGCAACCACTTCATTGCCACGGAACTCTTCGTTTTCTGCAAATTTCACCTTAAATGTTCTTGTACCAACAGAGAGATTGGTGGATGGCGCCTTGTCCAGATTAACATAAAATTCGACATTAGGAAGTCCATCTATTTTGATTTCTCCTGTTTTTACCTGCATGGTAAACTGATTAATAGAAGGTTTTACACCATTGGTCCATGTGATTCTGTCATAAAGCTCCTGTTTCAGTTTTTCTACATCAGAAGTATAAGTAATTGGTGTAGTCATGATCGTAAACTCACCAATTGGACGTGGATCCACAATTTTAACAGAAGCAGTAATCTCTCCTTCACGGTAGGCTTCATTTCCGGCAAAGGTAATCTTTAATTCCGGAGTCTCGTCAACATTCAGCAGCCCAAGGAGCTGGGCTGCTTCAAGGGGACAATATGTCAGCGTTCCTTTTACTTCTATTTTAAATTTACTGATTTCAGGTTTAGCACCAGCACTCTTCCAGACAATCTGGTCATATACAGCCTGTTTAAAAGCAGTTAAATCATCTGTATAAGCAATTTCTGTTTCATCCTGAAGTGCAAAAGAGGCATCCTCACGAATATCTTTTAACACAACTTTCTTCTCAACAGAAGCATCCTTATAACGGCTGTTTCCTGTTAAGGAAATACGGATCGTTTCCGTTGAATTGCCATTAGCATCTGTATTCTCACCAAATTTATGTGCGCCAGCACTGGCTATGCCACTTGGGATATAATCCAGGTCCGCATAGGTATTATTTCCAAACAGTCCCTCTCTTGCCAGATATTTTACTTTAATGTACTTGTTATCCATTTCATCCAGATCTGGATAGCTGTTTTCGGTATCAACAATTGCATTTTTCAGAAGATTTTTAAAATCATCGTCTAATTCTGTGGTACCTTTTATCCACTGAACCTCCGGTGTTCCTTCTTTTCCAACCAGTTCTACTTTTTTCACCGTTACAGTAAGCTGAAGAGGCTCCGCATCCTCTGTAATTTCATCTTTGTCTGCAATATAGGTATAAGCATAATTTTGGAAATCACTATCTTTTAAAGTAATTTCTGTTTCGTCTGCTTTGATAGACTCGATGGCATATCCATCCTGTGGTTTTAATTTGATGGAACGGGACTCTGGCGCAATTTCAACACTGGCATGATCAGACTCTGCTTTATCATTAACAGAAACGTTACCGCCATTTGTTGTGATCTCAACCGTTCTTGTCAGTGTTTTTTCGTAAGACACATCAATTTGTATGTCTTGTATATCATCTGTGATATTTTCACCATTGATGGTATAATGATAGCTGCTATTATTTTCATCTGGAGAAATATCCGCTTCTAATGTTTCTTCCTCAATGATCTCATTTCCGTTTTCATCCTGTGCAGAGTATTTTACAGTTGGAACATATCCTGCATCTGGAGTGATAGAAAAATAAAAATCAGTTCCGTACTTGACAAATGAATCAATGGAATTAGAACTGCCATGATCTGTAAGACCATTTATGGTTACGGTAGCAGCATTGATAAATTTTACGGAAACACTGCTTCCTACTACTTCTGTTTTAGAGGTTCCAAAGGATGTTGATAATTTTCTGCCAATACAGATCTTAATGCTTGGATTTGTTCCTTTAGAAATATAATCTTCCAGAGATCCATACTGAACATCTTTTCCTAATCTTTTTAATGTTTCACCATTAATATCTATCCAGTTTTTACTTTTATCACTGCGTTCGTAGTAATAAAACCACTGATCCGGTCTTTCCTCATCTTCGTCCAAAAGAGCATCGGCAAGAGCATCTTCAAGATCAAAAGCAGAGTCAGATTTTACTTTAACAGTTGCACCTTTCAGTCGGATATCTGGAAGTTCTAACAATTCGATTTCTTCGATTTTTTTCTTTTGAACTTTTTCTACTGGTACCGGCTGTTCAGGAGTCACTACAACATCGCTTTGTTCCGGATCTTTAACAGTGTCTTCATTTTTATCTGTATCAGACTGTTCCGGATCCTTGTTTTCATCTTCGTCTGTATCTTTTACTTCATCATCTTTTGCTTCATCGTCAGATCCTGAGTTTTTATCCTCATCTTCTGCTTCGGACTCTTTTTCATCTGTTTGGTCGGATCCGGTGGTATCTTTGTCTGTTCCTTCTTTATCAGGATCTCCGGCATCCTCTCCAGAATTTTCAGGATCATTCTTTTCTGACTGATCTGTATCTGCCTTGTTGGAGTCGTCCTTGGCATTGTTTTCCGTATTATTATCGCCTTCGGAGTCTCCTTTGTCAGGGTGATCGGTTTCGTCATCCTTGGTTTCAAAATCCAAGTTTTCCGCCTTATTATCATTTTCGGTGTCATTGTCAACCTGTACGGCTGTGTTATCAGCCAGGGCCGGAGTTACTGCATTGCCGGATGCCAATACAATTGCCATTCCCAGCGCACAATGCTTTTTCCATAACTTTTTCTTTCGCATACTATTCCCTCTCCTTTTTTGATTTTTTACCCAAAAAATACTATTTTTCACTCCGCTTCTATTGTATAAGATGTCGCTCTTTTTTTCAACAACAGATGTGGTAGAAAATAAGAGGTTCATAGATATTCACTTGAATTTATGTATAGAAATCAGCAAAATAATTAAGGATATTTGACTGATAAATGTATTAATCGGGAGTTTGACACCTTTCCGAATGAAAAACAGCGTATAAGCCGCATGAATGCTTATATTTTTTTGTCAAATTTGTTGTTTTTATATATAGGCTTTTTCGGCTTTTTATGCTATAATGGTATTGAGGTGAAAAAATTGAAGGTCAATACATCAAAATCAAAAAACGCTGAGTCTTTTTATATAAAGCAATCCTACATCGACAGTAACGGAAAATCTACCTCTCGGACAATCCGCAAACTTGGAACATTAAAAGAATTGTTAGTTGAACATGGTCCCACCAGAGACGATGTTATGGCCTGGGCAAAAGAACAGGCTCGCATTGAGACCGAAAAGTTTGAACAGGAAAAAGCGAATCATTGTATTCCTATTACTTTCCATCCAAACCGAAAGATCGCCCATGGAGAAAAGCGAAAATTTCAGGGAGGTTACCTTTTCCTGCAGTCTCTTTATTATGAACTTGGTTTAAACAAGGTATGTCGAAAGATTCGAGATAAACATCACTATGATTATGATTTGAACGCGATCTTATCCGATCTCATCTATACACGCATTTTAGAACCAGGCAGCAAACGTTCTTCTTTTGAAACGGCTAAAAACTTCCTAGAAGCACCCACTTATCAGCTTCATGATATTTACCGGGCATTGAATGTTCTTTCAGAAGAATGCGATCTGATTCAGTCAGAGCTATATCGCAATTCAAAGTCTGTTTTAAAACGTAACGATGGGGTCCTTTACTACGACTGTACCAACTACTACTTTGAGATTGAACAAGAAGATGGAGATAAAAAATACGGAAAAAGTAAAGAACACCGTCCAAATCCTATCGTGCAGATGGGACTCTTTACCGACGGAGATGGAATCCCACTGGCTTTCAGCATATTTCCAGGAAATCAAAATGAACAGACATCTTTGAAACCACTCGAGAAAAAAGTGATTGAGGAGTTTGGGTGTGAAGAGTTTATCTTCTGTTCTGATGCAGGCCTTGGTTCTGAAAATAACCGGCTCTTAAATCACAGCAAGAAGCGCTCTTATATCGTAACCCAGTCTATCAAAAAACTTCCAGAAGAATACCGGACACTTGCACTAAACAAAAAAGGATTCCGGTGCCTCTCAGACCATAAAGCGGTCGATCTGAACAGCCTGACAGACGATGATAAAGAGGAACTTTTTTATAAAGAAGAACCTTACAGTTCCAAAAAGATGGAACAGCGTCTGTTGATTACTTACTCACCAAAATACGCTGCTTATCAAAAAGAGATTCGAGAGAAACAGATTGAACGAGCAAAAGCAATGCTTTCAAATGGCAGGCATAAGAAAAACCGGAAAAATCCGAATGACCCAGCAAGATTTATTGATAAAACAGCTGTTACAAAAGATGGAGAAATGGCCGATATCCTATATTTTCTGGATGAAAAAAAGATTGCACAGGAAGCACAGTACGATGGCCTCTATGCTGTATGTACGGATCTTTTTGACGATGAGCCGGAAGATATTTTAAAAGTCAGTGAAAGCCGTTGGCAGATTGAAGCATGCTTTCGGATCATGAAAACGGATTTTTCTGCCCGTCCGGTTTTTGTCCAGCGAAACGACCGGATCCGAGCACATTTCCTGGTCTGTTTTCTAGCGCTGTTCATTTATCGTCTGCTCGAAAAAAAGCTCAAGCGGAAATATACCTGTGAAGAGTTAATGTCGACATTAAGAGACTATGAATTTGCAGATGTGCAGGGGCAGGGATTCATACCGATTTATGAATCTACTAAACTGACGGATGCATTACATGAAGTAGCCGGATTCGAAACGGATTATGAATTTCTTACCAAAAGGAAAATGAAAGAAATCCAAAAACTTAGTAAACAATCTCGAGAAAAATCATAAAAGTCTATCATCCATATCTGATTCAGAAAAAAGACTATATAGTAAAACGAAAAGGCACCGCTGAAAAACCCAGGTAGAATAAGGCTTTCAGCGGTGTTTTGATAAATTTGACTGTCAAAGATGGGATATTGCCACTTGCGTTTTCACCGTTAGTCTTTTTAAATACTTTCTTTAAAACAATATTTCCTGACTCCGGTATATACCGTCCATAATACCAGGTTGGATTTTCTGTAACTGTTCCTGCAAAAGTTGCTTTAATTGTACACGCTTCGTCTTCATACCATCCATCAAACTTATATTTAATATCATTATAAGTTTTATCACCAACAATATCCGCTGATGTAGGTTTTAACTTTTCAATTTCTGACTCTTTTATTCCCTGATCAACTGTCCATGTATAACCTTCTAATGCGTTAAACGTTGTCGAGTCTGGATATTTAATCTTATAACCTACCGTTATTTTATTAGTGGTATTAAGCACTATGATATAATCTCTATGAAACGTATTGGTTCCTGCATCAACTTTTGAATTGTAGTCGTTATAGCCAGCGTTCGCACCATTTGATACGATATTACGCATTAACTCTAATGTATAATATCCTTTTTCTCCTGCATGTTCACTGCCAGGTGCTGCATACTTATATGTGGTACTTCCCTGTACTCCTGCTTTCGGATATGTAATATCCGGAAATTCTGGAGTCTGATTTGGATAAGCTATTGTAACAGTGCTATTATCAATTTGCGTACCCGCAGTATATTGGCTAGGTGCCTCTAAGTACTCACCATCAATACCACCTACACCCAAACCAAACCAGCGTGTATTAGGATCTGAGTCATCATCTGCACTTTTTCCTGGGATCAATGCGTAAAAATATAATTTGTATCCTGATACTGTTACATTAAATGTTTCTGTATAATACCACCCATTATTATAATAACCATGGGTAACGGTTGCAGTACCTTTTGATACTCCTGTAATACTTGCGGAAGAACCATTGCCCTTTACAGTTACAACACCAGTGTTATTAGAGCGCCAAGAAGTATAATCAGAACTTCCGTCACCTGCTGTACCTGTAATTGTCTTAGTTTCTCCAGCAATCAAGCTTACATTCTGCGTTGCCTGAACAGCTATTCCGTTTTCAGCTAATAATGCAATAACGGTAAAATGTCTCGCCTCAAACTCCACTGCCTCCACAGAAGCTTCGCCTGCAACATCAATACTCTCTCTGCCTTCTGCATTGATCTGGATATTGTCTGGGGTAATGTTGTCTACCACCGGCATTTCTTCGGTTCCGCCTAAGGCAGCTTCTACGGTTTCTGTTGGTGTTTCCAGAGTTGCTACCTGGAGGGTATCGGCTTCTTTACTGAGCTGTTCAATGCGTTCGCCGGAGAATTTCACATTTACGTGATGGCTCTGGCCCCAGTCATTGTTCAGCTTTTTGCCGTCCAGCATAAGATTGATATCGTATGCGATCACAGCTGTTACATTTGTATCAGCTTCTTCGTCACTGGCTGTTTTCTCGATCACAGCTTCCTGAACCTGATCTGTTACTTCTGTAACTGTAAGTTCGGTTCCTTCCGGAATGATACCTTCTTCTGCTGTAACCGTTACGGTCACGCCGTTTACTGTTTTAGCCTGGTTGAATGCCGGATGTGTACCCGGTACGATCTCCTCTAAGAAGATCTCTACTTCCTGATCCTCTAAAACTTCCGGGATCGTATAGTAGACAGCTTCGTCAGCTCTTTCTGCATTGGACGGGCTGGCGATGTTTTCCGGATCGGTCTCTTCCAGTTCCACACCGTTTGCAGTGACTTCTGTTATCTTATAACCTGTCTGCGGGATCACACCAAAGGTTACTTCTGCGCCGTCTCTTGTAAGTTTTGGTGCTTTTACAAGTTCTGCGCTGCCTACAGGATCGATCATGTAATTGATGATGTGTCCCTGGCTTTCCAGTTCATCTTTGTCAAATCCCATATCAGAAAGCTTTGCGGTGAAAGCTCTTGCTGTTATTATCTGATCTAATGCTACCAGGTTGTAAGTCTCACCTTTTAATACTCCGACACGTTCAAATCCAGGTTCTGTTTCTGTCTCTTCTACTGCCCCCGGCAGATCAGAAAGCTTTGTATCATCTGCAGCTGTTGTTTCTTCTGTTTCAGGCTGCGCAGCTGCTCCTGTTTCTGTTGTGCCGGTATTATCTTTGCTTTCTGCTGCTGTTGTCTCTTCTGGTGTTTCCTGCGGAAGAGTTTCATCAGCAGTGGTTTCTTTAGGTGTTGTTTCCTCTGGTACAGGATCGGTTTCCGGTTCCGTTGCTTCTGCGCTGGTTTCTTTTTCCGGCTCAGTTTCTGTTTCAGTTTCGGTCTCCGGTTCCGTTTCCTTTTCAGTTTCTTCTTCCGTCTCTTCCTGCATTGTATCTGTCAGGAAAATTCTGGAATGGATGGAAATGGAAGCAACTGTATCAGATGAACTGCTGTTGTCTGTATCGTCTGCTGTATCACCGGCATCCTCGGAAGAGTCACCGTTGTCGGATTCTTCCTGGTTCTCGTCCGGAGTGTTTTCAGAGGCATCATTCTCATCTTCTGTATCCGGATTTTCCTCATTGTCAGATCCGTTGTTTTCTGTGTTGGAATTATCTGCGCCAGAACCATCTTCGTGAGATTTATCCTCATCATCATTTTTTCCTGCATCAGAAGCTTCCGGCTCTTTTACTTCTTCTGTTTCGGAGTCAACCTGTGAGTTTTTTTCTCCATCATCAGTTGGTTCCTGATCTGTTCCTGGAACTTCTTCTGCTGTCTCAGTTTCTGAAGGATCAATTCCCGGTTCTGTTTTTGTTCCGGAGCTGCTGCTGTTACCGCTGTTATGGCTGCCGCTGTTTTCTTTCTTTTCAAATGCAGTCATATAAGATTTCAGGCTGCAGATACCGGAAATGTATCCGTCAATATTTACCCTGCCTGCTACTGTTTCTTCTCCTCCGTTTGTATAAAGGAAGATCAGTGTTTCTTCTCCGGTCAGTGCGTAGGAGTCTGGATCTGCATCAGGACTGATCCGAAGGAAGATCCGAAGTTCGATATCGTCCAGATAATATTCTCTCTCATAATCCGGAAAGATCTCATAGAGAGTACCGTCTGCTGCGAACAGTTCTTCGTATTCTTTTAATAACGAAGAGTCTTTCGTATAGAAGTCTAATGGTTCCTCGACGATGTTTCCTTCCTCCAGGGCTTCTTCTGCTGCCCGTTGGAGTTCATCCGCATGAATTCGGAATTCTTCTTTTTTCTGCCCTGCAAATACATTGAGTAGTGGGTTGCTCATATTGCTGAATACAATGGCAAATAACAGTACATATGTAACAACCACCTTTATATACTTACGAGGCAACACAGCGTGTCTTCTGCTTTTCGCTTTGCGTAGCTGATTCATACAACTCCCTCCTCAATAATATATGTTCAACTGTCTGACAATTACCTCTTCTCTTGTTGTATTTATGGTATCATTTTCCTTATCACGGTTTTTATCACAAGTTACAAAAAAAGTGCCATTTTTGAAGAAATATTTTAATTTTAAAAAAATATCCCAGGCAGAGTTTAATCTGTCTGAGATATCTGTTGGACAATATGAACAATTATATTATTCCTGATACATAGGAGTGATCTGATAGTCAATATCCCTGCGATTTCCGCCAAGTTCTTCGTAAACTTTGGCGATCCGGTTAAAGACGATCTTTCCATTTTCCTTTTTAGTATGATTTAGTATGATCAGAAATCTTGATGTATTATACTGCGTAAATATATCACCATAACACAGCGTCTGTTTGATCGCCTGTAAAAGAAGGGCGCTTTTTTTCGCTGCAACTGCCTTTTGTACCGGCAGTTTCTTCCTATTTACAATGGTACACTGCATCAGGCAGGAAACAACCTCTATACGGGCACCAAGTCTTAAGATGGAACAGTACACATCCATAAAGTTTGGATATGGGCACTCATATACCTGTTCTTCACTTTTCTTGGCTACTTCCAGAAAGCTTACCTGGATATCGTCAAGATCCTCATAACCACCTTTTAAGTACTGGCTGATCTTGCGGGAACGCTTTAACATCTCTTCGGAAACAGGCAGATCCGAAACTTCTGTATAGATCCGGACCGCTTTTTCATATGTTTTATATGCTTTCTCATACTCTCCTAAAGCGATCAGCGCATCCAGCTGCCCTAACTGCCATTCCTCGTAAGTCTCTATTCCCAATGCAGTTGTATACAGGGTATACAGATCTTCCCAGCGTTCTTTTTCTTTTAATATATCCGCGATCTGGTTGGTACAGTCACGATACAGTTCTTTATAATGAAGATTCTCAGGAATAGCCCATTCTTCAATGGAATTGCTGGCAAGCAGCGGTCCTCTGTAGAGAAGCCAGGCTTCCTGAAGTATATGAAGTTTATCATCATCTTCTGCATCCCGGCTTTCTTCTAACAGCCGTTTGAATTCCACAGTATCTACCTGAACAGGTATATCTTCTTTCCACACACAGTTTCCATTTTCAATGGCGATATATTCGTCACCTGGAACCCCCGCATCCGTGAGCATTTTTCTCAGACGATAGATCGCATTGTTGACACTGTTGTTCCGGTTATTGAACTCTCCTGATTTATAAATGTCCGCCATTAATTTTTCCTTGGATATCTGAAATCCCGGACTGATCATCAGAAGCTGGAACAGCTGTGCCTGGCGGCCGGTAGATGTACGTCCCATGTACACCTTTTTGTCTCCGTACCACACAGAAAACTCTCCTAATAAATTAACATATAACTTCTTCTCTCCCACATCAACAGCCCCTTTGCTTTTGTTCACACCCAATTATAAATGTAGCACAAGGGGTATTTATTTTCAATATTCATTTACGGATTTGATTATTTTCATCATTTCTATTTTGCAGATAAAAACATTCCACCAGACCGGCCTTTTTCCAACCGATCACATTTTTCATTTCCCGTTCTGTCAGCCTGCCGTTAAAGTACATACAGGCAATATCCATAGGTACGCTGCCTACTGCTGCAACCAGTTCTAAATATGTCATTTTACATTCCCTCCCGTTTTTATCCTGCGTGACATAACCTTTTTGACACGCTCTTATACTATATGAAAGGAAATGAAAATATATTCCTGTTATCCTTCATGAATTTGTAAGTATTTCTTTATACAGAGTCCATAAAAGCAGAGTAATATATAATAAGGAAGAAATACTATACGAGGAGGAAATAATTATGGATACAACCAAAAAGATCATTATCGGTGCCATAGGTGCTGCTGTTGTGGTCGGCGCAGTTTCCATCGGTCTTATCTTTGGTCTCGCTCCGGCGGATACGGATCTGTCTACCATACATACCCAGGAAGCTACCAGTGTCCCGGAAGCAACAGAACCTGCAACTGTGGAGGAAAGTTCTTCTGTTCAGGAAAGTGAGACTGTTAAAGAAGGAACTACAGGTATCAGCGTACAGCTTGAGACTTATTCTTCCGGAAATATTTCCATTCAATATCCGGTGGTAAGCCAGATGAACGACAGCGCAAAACAGGACAATGTAAATGAACTTTTAAAGACCAATGCCCTTTCCATTATTCAGGCAAACGATCTGGATGAAACCGCAGATACTCTTACTGTAAAATGCGAAGTCATATCTGCAGACCGGAAGCGTCTCACTGCTGTTTACAAAGGAGACCGCATGAGTAATGGAGCTGCTTATCCTGTCAGTGTTTTTTATACCAACACAGTGGATCTGAACCAGGTAAGAAATCTTGGGCTTTCTGATTACACAGATGGCTACACTATGGCCGGTTATGTTTTAAGTGATGATGTGGAATTTGTAGGTATAACCCAGGATCAGAAGGAAGCTTTTTTAGAGTATCGTGACAGTTTGGATCTGGATATCCTTACAGAGGTATTTAACGGAGCCGACTTTCCGCTGGCATCTGATACTGTATGGCCGGAATCCTTCAGCTATGAAAACCACGGAACTATCTGCTTTTCCGTTCCGGTCCCCCACGCTTTGGGAGATTATGTGATCGTTGCATTTGATCCTTCTACCAAGTAATTAACGTTGCCATTATCCACGCTATCAGTTATAATAGGAAACAGAAAAGACAGACAAGTATCTGTGTCTTATACAACACGAATAAGGAGCAGCAAAAAACTATGGAAAATGTAATTGTTTTTGATCACCCATTGATCCAGCACAAGATCTCTATTTTAAGAAAGAAAAGCACCGGTACAAATGAATTCCGCGCTTTGATCGAAGAGATCGCCATGCTGATGGGATACGAAGCTTTAAGAGATCTTCCTCTGGAAGATGTAGAAGTTGAGACACCAATCGAGACCTGTATGACACCTATGATCGCAGGCCGTAAGCTGGCAGTTGTGCCGATCTTAAGAGCAGGTCTTGGTATGGTAAACGGTATCCTGGCACTGGTTCCAAGTGCTAAGGTCGGACATATCGGTCTTTACAGAGATGAGGAGACACATGAGCCTCATGAATATTACTGCAAACTTCCGGATCCGATCGAGGAACGTACCATTGTTGTTACTGACCCAATGCTGGCAACCGGTGGATCTGCTGTTGCAGCTGTTAATTTCATCAAGCAGCACGGTGGAAAGAAGATCAAATTTATGGCCATCATCGCAGCACCGGAAGGTCTTAAGAAACTGCAGGAAGCACATCCGGACATTCAGATTTATGTTGGACATTTAGACAGATGTTTAAATGAAAATGCGTATATCTGCCCAGGTCTTGGAGATGCGGGAGATCGTATCTTCGGAACAAAATAGGACGTAAAAAATTAACCCCCGCTGGTTAGCGGGGGTTTTATTATATATTCTTCACTCACGAACCACGCGCTTACGCGCTCCACTGCCCGCTTTCGCGGGCGGTTCGTTCGTTATTTCACAACCTTTGGCTTTCTGGTTGCTCTCTTCTTTGGTGCCGGAGCTTCTTCACGGTTTTCCTTTGCTACGATATTGTCCTGGCTCTTGTAGATGGAGTGAGCAGCAACACAACCTCTTACGCTGGATAATGGGTAGATGTTGCTTTCCTTACCTACAACAGTTCCTGGATTAAGAACACTGTTGCAGCCTACTTCTACGCCATCGCCAAGGATCGCGCCAAATTTCTTAAATCCGGTAGCTACGTCCTTATCTTCTGCGTGTACTACAACTAAAGACTTGTCAGACTTTACATTGGAAGTAACTGCGCCTGCGCCCATATGAGCCTTATATCCAAGTACAGAATCACCAACATAGTTAAAGTGTGGGATCTGTGCTTCGTCAAAGATCAGAGCATTCTTTAATTCACAGGAGTTGCCTACAACAGCGCCAGCGCCGATGATCACATTTCCTCTTAAGAATGCGCTGTGGCGTACATTTGCGCCTTCACAGATGATCATAGGACCAGCCATCATAATGGTAGGTGCTACTTTTGCGCTCTTGTGTACCCAGATATCAGTGCCGATCTTGCGGTATTCATTTTCCGGAAGAAGAGGTCCTAAAGAACGGATGAAATCACCGATCTCCGGAAGTACTTCCCAGGCATAAGTATGATTATCAAAAATTCTCTCAGCAATTGTATGGCTTGTATCAAACAGCTCTTTAATTTTCATTTCCTTCAGTTTCATTGTAATCAGTTCTCCTTTTTTGTTTTGTAAAAGGCGGCAGCCGCGTCAAAAAGTCCCCGCATATCATACTGGTTATTCAATCTGGTCACGTTTACAGTGCGCATTGCAACAAAACGTTCCAGTTTTTCCATGTATTCATCCGATGTAATGGAACCTTCCGCCACATAAGTCAGACCTTTTTCCCAACTGGCAGTCAGCTCAGGATTTAATAACTGCCTGATGGAGTGGTCCACCACTTCATAAACCATCTCTCCCAACAGAGACGGGGTTATCACCTGGGTCTTATGATTTAAACTCAGATATTTGATACTGACCAGTTTTTTCAGTATCTCCGCTCTGGTGGCACTGGTGCCGATGCCGCTGCCCTTGATCTGGGCCCGCAGCTCCTCATCTTCGATCAGCTGGCCGGCATTTTCCATAGCCAGGATCATGGAACCGGAGGTATATCTTTTTGGTGGAGAAGTCTCTCCTTCCTTCACCTTCAGATCCGCTATAGTAAGTATATCATTTTTTTTCAAATCTGCAAGCACCTGTAACAGCAGAGTTCGGTCAACTTTCGGAATTTCCGCGTTTTTTTCATCTGTTTGTGCAGAATTTCCCTCTTTCTCATCAGAAAAGGTCTCCTGGATGCTGCTTTTCTTTGCCAGGTTCACATCTGCCACCTTTAAATAACCAGGTTCTGACAGCACTTTAAAGCTTGCAAAAAACTGTTCTTTTTTCCGTTCCAGTACCAGACTGTATTTCTGGTAAATGGCAGCCGGATAAAAAATGCTTAAAAACCGGCGGCAGACTACCTGATAGACCTTTTCAGATAACGGGGACAGTCCGCGCAAGTTTCCCATTCCCTGTCCTGTAGGAATGATGGCATAATGGTCTGTGATCTGCTTGTCATTGACATAACGGGTCTTTGCGATCCCTTTAAAACTTCCAAGATCCATTGCTTCTTTTGCAAAGCCTGCCATTGGTTCATAGCGCATGAGGCCGTTTATATTTTTATAGATCTCCTTTGCAACAGCTGTTGAAAGGACTCTGGCATCAGTTCTCGGATATGTGACCAGCTTTTTCTCATACAGTTCCTGGACCACTTTCAAAGTCTCATCCGGGCTTATTTTAAACATTTTGGAACAGTCATTCTGAAGTTCCGCAAGGTTATAAAGAAGAGGCGGATTTTTCGTTTCTTTCTTCTTTTCTTTGGAAAGGACTTTTGCCTCTAAAGGCGGCTCTTCTTTTAAGTAGGCGATCAGCTCTTCTGCTTTCTCCCTTTCTTTAAAACCATTTTCTTTATAAAGATAGGGCGTTCCAAAATATTTAGAGCCTTCTACCGCCTTCCACTCTGCGTCTAACAGCACAGGTGTACCGTCTTTTGCAGTTGCCTGAAAGCTTCCAAGAACACGGTAGAACGGGGTTTTTACAAAGTTTCGTATTTCCCGCTCCCTGCGGACTACCATTCCCAGGACACAGGTCATAACACGGCCTACGGAAAGGACTGTAAATTTTGTTCCCAGATACTGAGACATAGACGGTCCGTAGCGCAAGGTCAGTACTCTGGAAAAATTGATACCCATAAGGTAATCTTCTTTTGCTCTTAAGTAAGCAGAGGCAGAAAGGTTGTCATATTCAGACTCATCTTTCGCTTCCCGGATCCCGCGAAGGATCTCCTCTTCGGTCTGGGAGTCGATCCACACACGCTTCTGGCACTTGTCTTTTACACCTGCCATCTGGGCTACCAGACGGTAAATATACTCTCCTTCCCGTCCGGAGTCGGTGCAGACATAAATAGTATCTACATCCGGTCTTGTAAGAAGTCCTTTTACAATGGAAAACTGCTTTTCCACACTTGGTATTACTTCATATTTAAATTCTTTTGGCAGAAAAGGAAGTGTATTCAGACTCCAGCGCTTGTATTTCATATCGTAGGCTTCCGGGTAACTCATGGTCACCAGATGTCCCACGCACCAGGTGACGATCGCCTCATCTGACTCGATATAGCCGTCTCCGCGACGTCCCCGTATTTTCAATGCATCTGCAAACTGCTGGGCTACACTGGGCTTTTCCGCAATGTATAATGATTTTGACATTTGATTCCTCATTATTTAAAGACATATTTTATAAGTATACCATTTTTTCAGGGCTCTTGCAAGAAGTTATAAAGGACAGTCCAAAGCCATTTTCCGGCAATAGACTGTCCTTTTTGTACTGTATATTTTTGAAGGTCTGCCTGCCGGCAGTATCCGTCTGACCCTATTCTGCGTAGAACTTATAAATGGTAGTTGTCTTATAAGTATCTCCTGCTTTTAAGATCGGTGACGGGAAGTTTGGCTTATGGCAGGCATCTGGATAGTACTGTGTCTCAAAGCAGAACGCATGGCGTCTGTCATAGTGGGCACCGCCTTTTCCAGGGCGCTCATCTTTTAAGAAGTTTGCAGTATAAAACTGCATTCCAGGAAGATCTGTGTATGCTTCCATCACACGGCCGCTTGCTGGATCTTTTGCCTTACCTGCAATGCCAAGAACGCCTGCTTCATGGTTTAATACCCAGTTGTGGTCATAGCCATGTCCAAGGATCAGAGCCTCAAAATCAGCTTCAATGTCCTGTCCGATCGGTTTCATCTTTGTAAAATCCATAGGAGTTCCTGCTACCGGAAGGATCTCTCCTGTTGGGATGGAAACTGCGTCTGCAGGTGTGTATGTATCAGCTGCAAGCCATACCTGCTGATCCATTACAGGACCGCTGTTATGTCCAGCCAGGTTGAAATAGCAATGGTTGGTAAAGTTAGCTACTGTGTCTGCATCTGCAACCATGTTGTAATCGATCTTTAAGCAGCTGTCCTCTGTTAAGGTATAGCTGATGCGGATCTTTGCATTTCCAGGGTATCCCTGATCTCCGTCCGGGCTGTTTAAGAAGAAGTCCAGGCGGCTGCCTTCTGCTGTCTCATATGCCCAGCTTTCCCATAAACGGCTGTGATACAGATCCGGACCACTGTGCAGGTTGTTAGGGCCATTGTTTGCCTCTAATTTATAATCTTTTCCATCAATGGTGATCACTGCGTTTCCAATACGGTTTGCATTTCTGCCGATGGGGGCACCAAAATGAGGTGTATTTACCTGATAGCTTGCAAGATCGTCATAGCCTAAGATCACATCTGCCATGTTGCCATCACGGTCCGGAACCAGCATTTTGGTCCAGGTTGCCCCAAGTTCAATAAACGACGCGCTGACACCGCTTTTATTGGTCAGTGTGTACTCGTATACTTTTTCCCCGGAAGGCATAACACCAAATTCTTTTTTCTGAATAGCCATAAGAAAACCTCCTGCTCCCGCTTTATTTAGCTGCGATATATCCCTTAGCTGTAAGAAGTTCTGCACACAGAACTGCACCGCCTGCTGCACCTCTTACGGTGTTGTGGGAAAGTCCTACAAATTTGTAGTCATATACGGTATCTTCTCTTAAACGGCCTACAGAGATGCCCATACCATGTTCAAAATCTACATCCAGGCTTACCTGTGGACGGTTGTCTTCTTCCAGATACTGGATGAACTGCTTTGGAGCACTTGGAAGTTCCAGTTCCTGAGGAATGCCCTTGAAGTTTACTAACTTCTCGATCAGCTGTTCCTTGGTTGGTTTCTTTTTAAACTTAACAAATACAGCTGCTGTATGTCCGTTTAATACAGGAACACGGATGCACTGGCAGGTGATCACAGGGCTTTCTGCCTTTACGATCTGTCCATTTTCAATATGGCCCCAGATACGCAGTGGCTCCTGCTCGCTCTTTTCTTCTTCTCCGCCGATGTATGGGATGATGTTTCCTTCCATTTCAGGCCAGTCCTTAAAGGTCTTTCCTGCACCGGAGATTGCCTGGTAGGTAGTTGCAACTACTTCATATGGCTCATATTCCATCCATGCAGTTAAAACAGGTGCGTAGCTCTGAATGGAGCAGTTTGGCTTTACTGCGATGAAGCCTCTGGTAGTTCCCAGACGCTTTTTCTGGAATTCGATCACATCAAAATGTTCTGGGTTTACCTCCGGAACGACCATAGGAACGTCTGGAGTCCAACGATGTGCGCTGTTGTTGGAAACAACCGGTGTTTCTGTCTTTGCGTATTCCTCTTCAATGGCACGGATCTCATCCTTGGTCATATCCACTGCACTGAATACGAAGTCTACACTGGCAGCTACTTTCTCTACTTCGTTTACGTTCATAACAACCAGCTTCTTTACTGCTTCCGGCATAGGAGTGGTCATTTTCCAGCGGTCACCTACTGCTTCTTCGTAGGTCTTTCCTGCTGATCTTGGGCTGGCAGCTACTGTAACTACCTCATACCATGGGTGATTTTCCAGCAGAGAGATAAATCTCTGTCCTACCATACCTGTTGCACCTAAGATACCAACTCTTAATTTCTTTTCCATAGTTCCTCTCCTCATCTTCCGCAGGGCTTTGGGGCAGCCGCTGCTTTCGTTTTTGCCCCGTATCGGGGAGTCTTTCCTTATACTATAACAAAGTCGGGAAAAATGCAACTAAAAATTCGTCTTTTGCGCACATTTGTATTTATATCGCGGACATGGCTTTATTTTTGTTTGTCAGAAGTTTAGTTCAAACGGACTTTACTGCCTTTTCCATCTCTTTTTGCCAGTTTCAACCTGTTTAAATGAACTTCTTTGCCTTTATAGTCGATGATCGGATTTTCACCGATGAGATATACTGTTTCCAGTTCTTCATTCTTTGCTAAGCGGATACCACGGACACCTCTGGAGGCTTTCTTAAGAACAGAGATCTCCTCTAACGGGAACCGCAGGAACGTTCCATTTGTAGTCTGAAGCACTACATCTGTTTCCCCGTTTATCATTGTTACAGAAACCACACTGTCCTCTTCCTGAAGCTTGGTAGCTGCTACCATACGGTTGTTGGTCTCAAATTCTTCTCCAGGCACCTGTTTTACCATGGCAAGACGGGTTGCAAATAAAAGGATGCGGCCTTTCAGTTCACGGGCTGTAGTGAGAAGGCAGATGGTCTCATTTCTGCCATCGTATTTACTTAAGTTCTCAATAGGAACGCCTTTGTCACGCAGCTTGCCGGATGGAATATCCAAAGCCTTGATCTGGTGAAGGACACCGGCAGAGGTGAACAGACAGATCTTATCTGTATTTAAGCAGCGGAGCACATGAACCTGTTCTGTATCTACGGTCTCCTGGTTGCGTTCGTAGGTAGATTTATCAAGAAGCTTGCAATAGCCGAAGCGGTCCATAACGAAAACAACTTCCTGAACGGAAATTTCATTTTCCACATAAACAGCCTCTGCCCCGTCTTCAATACGGGTCCGTCTTGGAATAGCAAATTCTGCTTTGATGGCAGCCAGATCATCTTTGATCACCTGGTTCATAACCGCTCTGCTGCCAAGGATCTTCTTGTATTCGGCGATCTTCTTTAAAGTCTCTCTGTGTTCTTTTTCAAGGGCTAATATTTCCAATCCGATCAGCTTATACAGACGCATTTCCAGGATCGCAGATGCCTGACGCCCTGTAAAATGAAGCTTCTTTGCATCTTCTTCAAAACCGGCTACTTTAAAATGAATATTGGAAATGTCGCCGTTTACCAGACATGCCTTGGCATCTTTTAAATTCTTAGAACCACGTAAAATGGCAATGATCAGGTCAATACAGTCACAGGCTGCGATCAGACCTTCCTGGATTTCTTTCTTATCCAGTTCTTTTTCCAGAAGCACATTGTATTTGCGCTCGGTATTCTGATACTGGAATTCCATGAAATTACGCAGGATGCCTTTTAAGTTTAATGTTTCCGGCCTGCCGTCTGCAATGGCAAGCATGTTGACACCAAAAGTATCTTCTAACTTGGTCTTCTTATAAAGAATATTTTTAATACGGTCAATATCTGCGTCCTTGCGAAGTTCTAACACAATGCGGATACCGTCCTTATTGGACTGGTTGGAAATGTCCACTACATCGGTCAGCTTCTTGGACTCTACCAGATCTGCCACATCTACCAGGAATTTATTAATACCTGCACCGATCATGGTATAAGGAATCTCTGTGATGATCAGTTTGTCCTTATCAACTTTCCGCTTGCCCAGTTCTACCTCAAAACGGCCTCTTAATTTGATCTTGCCAACACCTGTTTCATAGATCTGTGGCAGCTCGCTTTTATTTGCAATAATGCCTCCGGTTGGGAAGTCAGGTCCCGGCAGATATTCCATCAGTTCTTCTGTAGGAGCTGCCGGATCATCAATATATGCCTGGACTACATCCACTACTTCCCCTAAATTGTGGGTAGGAATGCTGGTACTCATACCAACGGCAATTCCCTCTGCGCCGTTTACTAAAAGGTTTGGCACACGTACAGGAAGGACTTCCGGCTCTTTTTCTGTTTCATCGTAGTTTGGCACGAAATTAACGGTCTTGTCCAGGTCTTTTAAATAAACTTCCTGGGCAAATTTCTCCAGTCTTGCCTCTGTATATCGCATAGCCGCAGCCCCGTCCCCTTCAATGGAGCCGAAGTTTCCGTGGCCGTCTACCAATGCCATTCCTTTTTTGAATTCCTGGCTCATGACAACTAAGGTATCATAAATGGAGCTGTCGCCGTGTGGATGGTATTTACCCATGGTATCGCCTACGATACGGGCTGATTTTCTGTGTGGTTTATCATGGTCCAGATGAAGCTGGCTCATGTCATAGAGAACACGGCGCTGAACTGGCTTTAACCCGTCTCTTGCATCCGGGATCGCTCTTGCAGTGATAACGCTCATGGAATAATTCATGTAGCTTTTCTGCATTTCCTCGCTGTATTCGGTTCTTAATATCTTCTCCGCCATATCTGTCTGTCCTCTCTGTTATGCGTCGATCTCTGCTTCGTCTGCATGTTCATAAATAAACTGGCGGCGGGGTCCTACCTCACTGCCCATAAGCATTTCTGTTACTTCTGACGCCATTCTAGCATCTTCGATCTCTACCCGTTTTAATACACGCCGCTCCGGGTCCAGTGTAGTCTCCCAAAGCTGCTCTGCATCCATTTCACCAAGACCTTTGTAGCGCTGTAAGGTAAAATCACCGGTGTGGTTTCTGCGGTAGCGTTCCAGATCTTTTTCATCATAGAGATACTGTTCTTCTCCCTTTTTCGGGATCACTTTAAATAACGGCGGCATGGCAATGTATACATGTCCGTCGTAGATCAGCTCCGGCATGAAACGGTAAAGGAAAGTCAATAATAAGGTATCAATATGGCTTCCGTCTACGTCCGCATCGGTCATAAGGATGATCTTGTCATAGCGCAGTTTTGTGATGTCAAAATCGTTTCCGTAGCCTTCGGAAAAGCCACAACCGAAAGAATTGATCATGGTCTTGATCTCTGCATTGGCCAGAACCTTATCCATAGATGCTTTTTCTACGTTTAAGATCTTTCCACGGATGGGAAGGATGGCCTGGTACTGACGGTTTCTGGCTGTTTTTGCGGAACCGCCCGCGGAGTCTCCCTCTACGATGAAGATCTCACACTTAGAAGCGTCACGGCTTTCGCAGTTTGCCAGTTTTCCGTTGCTGTCAAAGGAAAACTTGGACTTGGTGAGCATGTTGGTCTTTGCTTTTTCTTCGGCCCTGCGGATCTTTGCAGATTTTTCTGCACAGCCAATCACGCCTTTTAACACTTCTACATTTCGGTCAAAGTAAAGCTGCAGCTGGTCACCGGTTACAGTAAATACAGCCTTGGTAGCATCTGCGCTGGCAAGCTTTGTCTTGGTCTGTCCTTCAAAAATAGGATCCGGGTGCTTTACAGCGATCACGGCTGTCATACCGTTTCTGGTATCGGCACCTGTAAAGTTGGAGTCTTTGTCCTTTAAAATGCCAAGCTCTCTGGCATAAGAGTTGATCAGAGCTGTAAATTTGGTCTTAAATCCAGCTAAATGGGTGCCGCCCTCCTGGGTGAAAATGTTGTTGCAGAAGCCAAGGATATTTTCCTCAAAGGTATCTACGAACTGAACGCAGGCTTCTACCTCGATCTTGTCTACTACACCCTTAAAATAGATGGGGTCATGGATCGGTGTTTTTCCTGCATTTAATTCTTTTACATAGGCGATAATGCCTTCCGGTTCGTGGTAAGTTACCTTCTCTTCTTCCCCACTTCTGCGGTTTTCATAGTGGATCATCAGGTTTGGGTTTAAATAAGCAGTTTCATGTAAACGGCTCTTTAACCAGTCTGCCTTAAAACGGGTCTTTTCAAAGATCTCCCCATCTGGAAGGAAGTTGATCTCGGTTCCTGTCTCACGGCTTTTTCCTATAACTGGAAGGAGACCATTTTCCAGCTCTGTAGTAGGATGTCCCTGATGATAAGTATCCTGGTAGATACAGCCGTCCCTGTAAATCTTTACAGTCATATGCTCAGAAAGAGCATTTACAACAGAAGAACCTACACCGTGAAGACCGCCGCTGGTCTTATATGCGTTATTGTCAAATTTTCCGCCTGCATGAAGGGTGGAAAGTACCACTCTGGCTGCAGACACTCCTTTTTTATGCATTTCCACCGGAATACCACGTCCGTTATCCCGAACGGTACAGGAGCCGTCTTTTTCCAGGCGGACGGTGATCTGGGTACAGAAACCAGCCAGATGCTCGTCCACTGCATTGTCCACGATCTCATAGATCAGGTGGTTCAGCCCCTTAGACCCAACTCCTCCAATATACATACCCGGCCTTTTCCGGACTGCCTCCAGTCCTTCCAGGACGGTTATACTGTCTGCATTGTATTGTTCCTTTGCCATTTTTCCCTCCATATTGCATTATGTTCTCTTGCAATCTTTCTTCACTGCTATTTGATGACAAAAAAAAACCTTATAGAAACAAGGCTTTTGAGTGTTTCGCAACTATATTCTAAATCTTTCTAAATCGGCATTATTATAACAATAATTTGCAAAGTTGGCAAGAAGTTTTGAAAAAGCCCTGCAAATGCTATTTATACATCTACAGGGCTTCTCATTCCTTAAATAGTTTAAGCAGATAACGGGAATCGAACCCGCCTCCTCAGCTTGGGAAGCTGATGTTCTACCGATGAACTATATCTGCAACACAAGAATTATTATAACAAAAACTGCCGGAATTGACAAGTGATTTTCCAGTTCTTGTCATCGACAGTTTTTGCGGTTCAGGTATGGTTTTAATTTTGTTTCCCGGCTTATGCCGGATCATTTTTACTTTTCTATATTTTCCGTTTTCTCTTCTAGTTCTTCTCCCGCGGCCATATCCAGGTCATTCATCCCTTTATTTCCCGCTTCCGGCCACTGATCCATATCAATAAAATCTCCACTCCGGGGATCTATATGGTGGAGACGGCAGTAATCAGGTGTGTTCTCCGAATAATTCTTCTTTTTAAGAGCACTGTTAATATATAAGGACATGGCCCTGTAGATAACTGCAAAAGTAGGCACTGCTATGATCATTCCCACAAATCCGAAAAGACCGCCAAATAACAGGATGGAAAACAATACCCAGAAACTTGGAAGACCGGTAGAGTCTCCTAAGATCTTCGGTCCAAGAATATTTCCATCAAACTGCTGAAGCACCAGAATGAAGATCAAAAAATACAGGCACTTCATGGGATCCACTAAAAGGATCAGAAATGCACTTGGCACCGCTCCGATAAATGGTCCGAAGAACGGGATCACATTGGTAACACCTACGATCACACTGATCAGGAGCACATATGGCATCTTTAAAAATTTTAAAGAAAAGAAACACATGATGCCTATGATCAGAGAGTCTAAAAGCTTTCCTGTAATAAAGCCGCCAAATATCTTATGGGCAAAACGGACTTCACCGATCAGTCGGTTAGCTGCTCTTACATTTAAAAATCCATAAACCATTTTTTTTGACTGGGCGCACAGTGTATCTTTTATGTTTAAAAAGTACACCATAACAATAAGTCCGATCAGCAGATTTTTTAAAACAGTGACCAGACTGATCACACCGCTGGAAACGCGGTCAAAGATCAGGGAAATATTTGGCACCAGATCCGTAGCGATCCAGTTCTGGAAACGCATGACCGCCTCATTGTAATACGGCATAATGCTTTCCTGAAGATGTTCATTATCCTGAAGAAGTTTGCTGATCCAGACGGTCAGGTTGTTGATATACTCTGTCAGGCTGTCCTGGAAACCAATGATACTTTCGTAGATCTGTGGGATCAACATGGAAACCAGTCCGCTGACGATCGCAAACAATACTGCGAGACTCACCAACGTTGCTATACTTTTTGCAATACGGGTGCGGCCCTCATCATTTTTGATCACCTTTGACAGAAGATCCCGGACACAGACTTCTGTCCTGTTGTAAACCGGCAGCATCAGATATGCCAGTACACCTCCGTATATAATAGGCATAAGGATCGTTATGATCTTTTTTATGATCGCTGCGATCACGGAAAATTTCAGTAATGCAAAACATAAAAGAACACAACTGGCGATCACCGCTAATGCCGTAAGACCCCAGTCCATAAAAAATCGAAATTTGGAATTTTTCATATTTTAGTTCAGGCTCCTATGTTACTTTCGTCATTTGTATGAGTATACCATACTATACCCGATTTTAAAAGCAGACCGGACGTTAAAAAAATGTTTTTAATTTCAGGATCGTTCTGTTAAAACAGATGGTTCTGTGTTAAAATACTATGCACATGCATTTATATCATTTTACAGAAAGAAGGCGATCTTTTGTCTTATATCATAAAAATGGCTCTGGATATCAAAGCCCGTTTTAACCCACCAGCCCATATGTCCTCTCCCATTGAAGCTTACTGCGCCATTGGAACAGTTGCAAAAGCCCTTGGTCTTCCCTGTCCACAGCGTAAAGATACGTTATTTGAAATGCGCCAGGAACTTTCTGACGCAGAAGCAGGAAAAAGTTTTCCATCCGAACGGATCGAAAAGATCAATCAGATCCTTATGAGTTTTATCCGTGATGAAGAAACAACCGATGCCATGATGGCTTATGTTACATATGGTTATGAAAATGAAAACGGGAATGCCTCAACATAAGCACTCCCGTTTTTATTATAAGATGATCCGCACTAACAGCCACACAGCTGCAATTCCCAAAAGGATCATGGAAAAAGCTGCCGAAAGCCCAAACAGCAATACTCCTACTGCCAGTGAAATGATAAATCCCAGCATGCTGAATACAGCGCCCATTACCTTTCCGCACATCATCAGCAGGATACCAACAAATTTAAACACACAGATCAGAAATAAAAAAGCAAATAAAATTCCTAACATTTTATCTAATATCCTTTGACCTTTCTAATAAAACATCTACTACAAACCGATCGATCACCCAGGAAGCTGCTACAGACAACAAGGCACACCAGAAGATCGGTAAAACCACCTGCAGATACTAACTTAGAACGTATCTCCTATGCGATATATTCCAAATTCCTTATGTCCAAGGACTTCTGCCTTGGTCAGTTCGCCGTTTGCCACAGCAACCATCTTATCAAAAATTTCAGCACCTATATCCTGTGGTGTCTTTCCTTCTGTGATGACCCTGCCGGCATTTATATCGATATTATCTGTCATCTTTGCATAGGTTTCAGGATTTCCCGTGACTTTGATAACGGGCGCAACCGGACTGCCTGTAGGAGTTCCTCTACCTGTAGTAAAAAGAATGATCTGTGCTCCACCTGCAACCATACCGGTGATGGAGTCAATGTCTTCCCCCGGTGTATCCATGAAATAAAGACCATGTTTTTCCGGATCAACCGCTTCTGAATACTCCAGAACACCGATCACAGGACTCTGACCTGCTTTATGAATACAGCCCAGGGATTTTTCTTCAATCGTTGTAAGTCCGCCTGCAATATTACCTGGCGTAGGCTGTGTCCCCCGAAGGTCTACTCCGTAAAGTTTTGATTTATCTTCAATACGCTTGACCATAGCTGTAAGCTTATCACCCATTTCTTTGGTCACGCAACGGGCAGCTACCAGATGCTCTGCACCTATAAGTTCTGTGGTCTCGCTGAGTATACTTGTACCTCCAAGCTGGATCAGCTTATCGGAAGCCGCACCTACAGACGGATTACCTGCAATACCACTGGTAGGATCACTGCCTCCACACTCCAGTCCTAAAACAAGTTCGCTGATATCAAACGCAACCTTATTCTGAACGGAAAGTTCCCTGGCCATTTTAGCTGCAATTTCAGCACCTTTGGCAATGCAGCCTAAGGTACCGCCACATTCCTGGATGATAACAGTTTCAACCGGCTTTTTACTTTCGCGGATCTGATCTGCTACTACTTCCGGCTGTATTCCTTCACAGCCAAGACTGACAACAAGTACAGCACCTACATTCGGATTTTTGCCAAAGCCAACCAGGGTATTTACAGTCTGAAGATAATCTGCGCCTACCTGACAGCAGCCATGCTGATGAGGAATTGCAACTGCTCCCGGCACTAAAGCAGCAATTCTTTGTGCAGTCTCGCTGGAACAGACGGAAGTTGGCAGGATCAACAGATGATTTCTTATTCCAAAAGTACCATTTTCTCTTTTGTATCCCATTAATTTCATAATTATGTTTCCCTTTCCTCTAACGGTCACCGCGGCCTCTGCCTGACTCTAAATTCTGGGTATGGACCCAGTCACCTATGTGGATATCACAGCTGGCAGTACCGATGCTCTCACCATATTTTACAACCGTCTCCCCTGTTTTTATTTCTTCGATCGCAATTTTGTGGTATACAGGAATATCCTGGTTTGCTTTGATTTTTACGCCATCTACCTCGATTGCTTCTCCGGCATTTAGCTGGCGGATCATGGTTACTACATTATCCTTGTCGGTCATGTATACATAATTTTTCATTCTTTCATCTCCTTTGAACGGATCGTCTTTTCGTACAGCAACAAAAATCCCCCAAAATCACCGGAAATTCTTGATTTTCCCGGCTTTTAGGGGGTAGGATCAATTTTATTTAGATTGTAATAACTATTCATTTGCTTGTCAACGATAATTTCAGATATTATTTTAACGCTTATATAGACTGTTCTTTTTCCTGTATCTGTGCTAAAATTAAAGAAGTGTTTTGGGATGGAGTAGGTTTTTATGGAGGGCTAATGTTATGGAGCCAATATATTTATCAATCCAACCGGCTGAAACCGGAAAACGTATCAAACAATTACTTCTTGAGCAGGGTTATACGATCCGTGATATCCAGGGTGCTTTTGGATAAGTACCGTAGATACCGCTCCCATCATTCCAATAAAAACTGACTTTCTTACCCTTGATGATCTGTCCATGATCTCTCTATATACCAGCTGGTTTTATTTTTCTTACAACTACTTTACATCTCTTTTTGAAAAATGCAATTCCATAAGCCCAGATATCATTTCGTCCTTCATTGTAAAAACGCTGTTCATATCGTTTTTCACAAATCTGAGCCATGGCTTTTTCGCAGGCATGATCCAATCCGGAAAATGTCTGGGCATATTTCAATTCAATAATAATACCCATATTCGGATTTTCCGGTTCGATCAGAATATCCCCAAACCCATCTCCTGTTTCTGCATTAGACTGAACAGACCAATCCGGATCACAGCGCAAAAGCCCCAAAAGAATTCCATGATAAAAAATTTCTTTTTCCTCACTTCGTGCTTTTGTATCAAAAATGCTGATGGTATTTCCAAGGATTTTCGTAAGCTGCTGCTCCACTGTTTCCGCATCCCCATCTAAAAAAGCTTTCAAAAATACTTTTAATGGCTCTGTATCCTGTAAAACCTTTTGAGTAAACCACTCCTGTATCTGGAGTGTATAAACTTCTTTTACTTCCTTATTTGGAATGATCAGCTTATATATTCCCCGTTCTGTTTTGCCTACCTGAGTAAGATAACCTGTTGTAAACAAAACACTCCAAAGATTATCAATACTGTTATCGATCTCGTCATAAGTCAATTCCAGGCGGATTGCTTTTTCAATAGCTTCACCTGAGATCAAACGTTCTATTTCGTCTCTGGTTGTCTTATCCGCTTTGTTC
>OGZF01000555.1_pt1 | contig 32881 bp, 26 predicted proteins | sample 1576771 | NCBI WGS metagenome assembly OGZF01 (sample SAMEA3541536, study PRJEB24748) | human gut metagenome | biome: human gut; feature: human-associated habitat; material: faeces | place: China | collected 2012
TTCTGAAAAAATAAAAACAAGGTGTGTCCACCCGGACGCACCCTGCAAAAATCCATATAGGATAATGACAGGAAAAATGAAGAAGCAGGAGGCAATCAAATGGGACTCTTTCAAAATCTGTTCAAAGGGAATGCAAATGTTTCTTTTGAGGCACCGCCCATGACAATTTTGACACCCTTAGACGGCTGTGCAATGAATCTGGGAAAATTGCCTGATGAGGTTTTTGCAAGTGGAACATTGGGCAATGTTCGCAGCCAAGGGAGAGGTAGTGTTCTGTTTCCCCTCCCAGCACAAGCTGTGCGTATTCCAGAGGCTTGTTGTACAGCAACCAGTCCAATTCGGCCCGCTGTGCCGGGGAGTTACCGTATTCGTCCTCAATGGCGATGCAGTCGATGGAAAGAATGGTTCCATCCTCGAACCGGGCTTCTACCCGGTTAGTGTCCATGTTGTAGTGGCAGGAAAGCAGTTTGTTCATGGTAAAACTCCTTTTATATAAGGCGGTGTCAGTTCGATTGTCCATATCCCTACCAAGAATCAAAGTTGATGTACATTTGATGTGTGGTATAAACTGGTAATTTGAGATGCGCTATTCGCCGGTGAAAGCAGTCTGTTTTCACCCCATTGCATAAAAATCAGGTGCCGTTTTCAGGGGCTGATTTTGCCTCTGCACATTTTTGCACACTTTTTGCACACCGGAATAGCTGGATAACAGATGCAAAACGGAACAACATGTGCGGATAATGCAAAGAATGCAAAACGTAAAATCACGGCAAAACGCTAAAAACAACGAAACTGCGTGATTCTGAAAATTGACGATTGTTGCACATCGGTTTCTCTTAATCAGTGGGTCCTGGGTTCGAGTCCCCGATGGTGCACTAAAGAATGCCTTACACGAAAGTGTAGGGCGTTTTTTATTGCTCTTTTTCAAGAAGGCACAATCTGTTGTACCATTGGGGATACTCGAACAGGGCGGCGGCACGCAAGTGCCGTAAGGAACGCCACAGTGCGGCGTTCCTTAGCCCGCGGGCACTTTACTTTTTACGCACCGTTTGCTATGGAATAACGGTTCAGGTATCTGCCAACTATTTTTATATCGTATAAATTACTCCTCTGCCAACTCCACCACCAATTTGGCTTCGGTGGCGGCGATGGCAAGTTGGAGCTTATTCTCTAAGTTCGTCTTTTGCAGCATATTGATGACGTGGTACTTTACGGTGGATGGCTCGATGCCGAGCTCTTTTGCAATCTCGTTATAGGACAGCCCGCGCACGAGACAGCGCAAAACCTTCATCTCGCCTTTGGTGAACTCTGCACTCATGGCGGTGCCGATCTCCACGCTGGGCGGCGTATCGGGAAAAATATGATCCCCCGCCATTGTGCGGCGCACGACCTGCATCAGAGTCCCTTCATCGCCGTCCTTATACCACAGGCTGTCCGCGCCCACGGCCTTGGCCCGGGCTAAAACCTGTGTGTCAATAAGCGAGGTCGCCACCACGATCTTGATTTCCGGATGCGCTTTTCGTATCTTTTCGGCGGCGGCCAGACCGTTTTCGCGGTGTTCGGTCTGCACATCCATCAGGACAAGGTCGATGTCCTCGGTATCGCACAGGATCGGAGCCTCTGCAGCGCCGGGGATAGACACAGCAAGCTGATACCCGTCCTCGTTCTGAATATAGCTTTCAAGCAGGCTCCGTACCAGCTTTTGGTCCTCAACGATCATAACGCGTATCATTAGTGCTCTCCTTATCGGGCAGGGTAACTTCCAGAACAAATACAGGCAGGGAATGTACGGTTACTGTACCCCCTGCTTTTTCAATACGGCGGCGGAGCGAGGAAAGCCCGCCGCCTTCTTTTATCTCCGCCCTGGGTGGTGCGCCGTTGTTCGTGATGCAAAGGTGCCATGCCTGTGGCCGATGCTCGGAATCGGCGTACAATTCCGTGGCGCCCGCATGCCGCACACCGTTGGAGGTACACTCCCGCAGGATCAGTGCGTAGAACTCGCGGGTGGCGCGTGCCGCAGGGTACGCACCGCGCAGCTGTACGGTTGCGCCCAGAACAGCCGCCCGCCTTTGCATATAGCTCAGCGGGTCCTCAGCAGCATTCTCCTGCCGGGTGCGGCATAGCAGGGAGATGGAACTTTCCCACTTTGCAGCTTTGCTCTTGATCCGGGCAAGGTCATGCTCATGCCGTAGTGCGCGCCGTGCGGCAAGCAGGGTATGGCCGATGTCGTCATGCACCCGCATCTTCATTTTCAGGATTTCTTCCTCCCGCACAATGTCGGGCATATTGTCATATAAGCGCTTTGCGCGGCGGTTCGCATCGGCGAGGCGCTCGTTTTCCTGCTGCAGTGCAGCATGCAATGCAGCCAGCTGGGTGACATCGGTGGCCATCACCTCGGTGTACGGTATACCGTATTTGTCCTGAACAGGGCGCACCGTGAAATGATATACCGTTCCGTCCGGGAATTCGTAGATGCGGGCGGCCTCATCGCGCAGCCGCACACCGCCGCCGGGACTGCGCAGCGCCTGCTCCAGATCCGTAAGGGTCTGCAGATCCCGGCCACAGAGGACTGCGGCGATTTCCTGCATCCTGTGATTGATCAGACGCAGCAGACCATTGCGGTCAAAGTAGCAGATGGCCGCCGGCAGCGTGTCAAAGCCTTCCTTGACGGCGTTGCGGGAGATTCGGGGAATCATAGGCCGCCTCCTTCTGCCGGAAACATCGTGAAATACAAAAGCCCGTCATCATCCCGTTCAAGCTGCATCTGCGGCAGGCCGGGCAGCGCAGCGGGCGCATCGGTGCATTGAACGCTGCAGCGCAGCCCCCAGCCCTGCGCCGTATGCTCGGCGCAGAAAAGGATCTCCTGCAATCCCGGCAGGGTCGCTTCTATGATGGCTTCGAAGGCGTCATAGATTGCTACGGCGGATGCAGGGGAAATCTTTGCTGTGTCGGCAATCTGTACGGCGCAGCGTATATCACTCAGGCGCAGGCTCTCGGCCGATTCAAACAGGCTCAGCCGCAGCTCCGTGGTGTCGATGTCCTCCGCCTTGTCGCAGACAAGAACAAGGTTGCTGCGCCGCTTGATATAGGTTCCCAAAATGACGATGTGCTTCAGCAGCCGGCGGGCGGTATCGACATCGTCCGTGGCCTTGAGCGCGATCAGATATTCCTGTATCCGTGCCAGCTGGCGGGCTGTGACGGTCTCGATCTTGTCATACAGCCGGTTCTGCTCGCTCAGCTTCAGCCATTGTGCCTTCTGGGCTGTTTCCGCCTGTATGATGTCCCCGATGTCATGCAATTCCTCCTGCGTGAGACGCAGCTCCTCCAGCAGAGCCACCAGCTCGGTGATGTCCTCCTGCCAGAAAATATACCCTTTCCGGATCGGGTGGCCGTGAAGCTGGGTCGTTGCATCCAACTGGACACTGCCGGTGAGCGCCTGACGCAGCTGCTCCTCATGGAGCGGCGCTGCCTGCATGGAGCATTGCACAGGCACAAACGCCCGGTCTGTGATCAGACCCTTGGCCATAGATACCTCAAACAGCGTGGCATACCCCATGTTGGATTGGATCAGCCCGCACTGGATGCACGCCTCAAAGGTCGCTGTAAAGGTCAGGCATTGCACCACGGTCATATCACCGGCGACCGCATGCATCCACGGCACATTTAAAATATGCTTGTACAGTAAAGCATAGAGGGTGGCAAAAAAAATCGGCACAAGCGGCAGCCAGAGGATGCGCTTTGTATGCGGAATACGGCAGCGCCGTACAAGGTACACCACCGTGAACACGGCACAGGAAAATATCCACAGCAGACAGAGGTAATATACGAACCGATAGGTGTAATCGGGGCTGCCCAGTACCTCCTGCCCGGGTGGGAACGCAAACGCAAGCTGATGACAGTCGTTTGTCAGCACCAGGCTGAACAGTACCACAGGGAATACAAAAATCACGTACCGGTACTTGTACAGCGGGGAGGACTGCCCCCGATCCAAAAAGAAAAGCGTATAAAGTGCAAGGGTCGGGATCAGCAGCATCGGGATATAGTACGCATACCACAATCGCCGCAGCATCTCCGGCGTCTGGGCAAAGTCATAGCGGATCAGGCGGATATCCAGCCAGAACAGCATCAGGGAGGCAGCACCCAGCAGGCAGCGGCGGGTCTGTGCGTGCAGGATACGCCACCAGACCGATACTGCCCAGGAAAAGATCAGAATATTATACAGCACCGTGCGCCAAAAGCCGGAATACGGCATATAAAACGCCCGCATCAGGACAGCGCAGAGAATCACCCCTGCAACCGCAGCGGCTAAATACAGATTGCCAAGCCGTACCTTTGTCATAGCGCCTGTCCTTTCCCAAAAGGGTATCGTGCTGTCTTTTTACAGTATTATTATGACGCAATCCGCCTAATTTTGCAATAGTGCTGAAAAAAAGCAGTAAAAAGCTCAAAAAACTATCCAAATGGTGGGGGCAAAAATCGTCCGATTCTTGTATGATGAAGGTGACAAATCGTATTCTTTGCAGGGAAGGAGGGCTGCGCCGTGCGAAGGATCGTTTTGGACGCGCAATACTCTGTGATGACGAGCGCATTGACAATGGCACTGAAACAGGGCAGGCCGGACTTCCAGGTGCAAAACGCCGGCCCTAAGACAAAGGATATTGTAAAGCTATGCCGTTCATGCAGGGCGGATGTCCTGCTGCTGGAGGTATGCCCACATCCGCCGCGCACCCTGCAAGATAGACTGCTGCTGGCAAACGACCTGCGGGATGCATGCCCGCACTGCAAAACGGTACTGCTTGTGGATGAGGTCGAATATCCCGAACTGGCCACCGCCGTGTGCCTGGCAAAAAAGGATCACATTGTCGATGATTTCGTCTACGCTTCCGTCTCGCCTGCCTATCTGAGCGCTATGATGGACACTTTATGACCAAAAGGAGGACAGCTATGAAAAAAGTACAACGAACGCTCGCTGCCGCATTGGCAGCCATGATGCTTATGGCTTTGGCCGGTTGCTCCAAGGGGGATGTAACCAAAGAGGTCAATTCCGGCTTATCCGACCTGAAAGCGCAGGCCGCTGAACCCGCCGTTGAACCCCAGACGGAGCCCCCGGCAGAGCCCAAGACCGACGCGGCATCCGAGCCTGCATCGGAGCCTGCTGCAGAGCCGGAGCCGGAAGCCACCGCCGAACCGGCCCCCGCTTCCGCCCCCGCAGAGAATCCCGATTACCCGTCGGCTGCCGGCCTGAATACCCAGACCCTGGAGGCATTCGGCACGGACTATACGCTGGTACTCAACGTGACCTGCCCCGATCAGGGCTGGTACAAGCCTGCCACGAACAGCTTTGGGGATTTTAAGCTGTTCCCGACCGATGACCCCAGCAATATCTTCTCCGGAGACCCGCGCATATTATTTGAGCTGCAAAGAGATCTGGACAAGATCAACTACTATTACGACAAATTTGAAAACGTGGAGGAGCTTGCCCCGCGCACCATCGGCGGTGTGGAGCTGGCCGGACGCACCTACAAAAACGTCGGTATGTGGTGGACGGAATACTACGGCGAAATGCCCACCGGCGGCTGGCTGAGCATTAGAATCTCCGGCGTAGACATCGACCCCGGCACCGAGGGCGACACCGTGCTGAACAGCGTCACCTTTGGCTAAGCACAGGCAGCTTGCTGCACTCTCAACCGAAAGGCGGGTGAACCAACCATGAAAAAACGCTGTGCCGTACTATTGGCGGCGGCGATGCTGCTGTCTGCGGCAGGCTGCGCACAGGACAGCAAGCGGCCCGAACCGACCGAACCGGCCGCAAGCGCAGTGAGCGAGACCTCCGTTAAAAATGTTGAAGCTGCGGAGGAGACCCCGCAAAAGCCGCAGTCATCCCGCAGGTTTGATGATTCCCGCATCTCTACGCTGTATGATGTGGAATTCAGCTACACAGACCCCTACGGAAACAAGGACACCTACTTCTACCAAGTCCCGCAGATCGACGATGACACCGAGGGCGCAAAGAACATCAACGAGATGATCGGCTACCGCTTCGGCTATCTGGTAGAGCGCGCCGAGGACGCCCGATCCCGCAATGATTTTATCGACACAAACTACATCATCTGGATAAGCACCTGGACCGGCCCGGTACTGAGCCTGCAGATCACAAGCGTTGACACAATGTACAACCGCGATGTGGGCGCCTACCATTACAACTTTGAAACCGGCAAGGAGCTTTCCAACATCGAAATGCTCGAGTACCTTGGCTACACCGACAACGACCTGACCTTAAAAGCACTGCAGCGCGCCGTGGCCCAGCATTTCGATACCTACTACGGCAGCGATGACCCCACCTACGCATCCGAGCTTTGCAAGATGCGCGCACAGAGCCTGAACGAGCTGAGCAATGTGTTTACCTACTTTGCCGTCTACCCCTACTACACAGGCGGTCTTATCGTCACCGTGCCGATGTACACCCTTGCCGGGGCCGGCATGATGTGGACGGACATAGATGTTTACCCCGACAAGCGGCAGGCCAGCGGTCAGATCCTGCACGAGCAGGATGAATGGTTTACCTGCGATGTGACTGCCGCAGGCGAGGTTACGGTACGCGCCCTGACCGACTATGTTACCCCTGACGGCGCTATGACCTACCAAGACATGAAGGAATGGTACGAGTTGGGCGACAAGACCGAGTTCGCGGTCAGCGGCTGCTACGGCAACTATATAAAGATGCTGATGACCAGCATCGGGCAGGACTACGCCCCCTATGTTTTCCTTCTGACCGAAAACGGCAATGTCGAATACATTGATGTCATCAGCGGTGCACAGTGCGGCACCATGGTCAACGGCGGTCCGCTCTTCGGTATCAACGGAATTGTCCGGTTTGAGACCGGCACGGCCTACGATGCAGAGTACGGAGCCGAGTACACGACCGTGTACGGCGTTTCCCGCGATAACGAAAAATTCAATCTGATGGAGGCTGTCTGGAACACCGCCCCGCTGAGCATTCCGAGCATGATCGGCTCCTTTGTGAGTGAGGATACCGGCATCTGGTTTGAAATCTGCGAGGATCAGCCGAACTTCTATACCGGCGAATACACCAACGGCCAGAGGATTCCGGCCACATGGGACAGCAGCATCTCCTACCTTGGTATGGATGACCGCGGCTGGATCTGCTCTGTTTCGCTGTTCCGTATGGATTCAGGGCGTACACAGCGCGAAACGCTGGCTATGATGCCCGATGATTACGGCGGCGTCAGTGTAATGCACATCGGTGGGGAATCCCTGTTGAACCTGCCGCAGCAGGAAGCTGTATGGTTTGAAATGACACAGGAATAAGCAAGGCTCTAAAATATTACTTTATAAAAGGAGGCAGACACTATGGCAACATGTACGCAATGTGGTGCCGAGTTAAAGCCCGGTACTAAATTCTGCGAGAATTGCGGTGCAAAAGTATCCGTACCGCAGCCCGCCGCACAGCCCGCAGCTGTGCCCCAGCCCCCGGTTCAGCCTACCCAGACTGCGCCGCAACCCCCACAGCCTGTACAGACGCCCCCGCAGCCCCAGACGAACGCAGCGAATCCTTACGCAGGCAATGCGCCCGGCACACCGCCGCAGACCGGCGCAGGCGCACCGCTTTACGCCAGAAACACACCGCCGGATGCTCCCCATGCTGTCACGCCGCCGCCACCCGGCGGCACGGGCGGCAACCCTTACGGCAATGTGGCCCCCGGCGGCAAGCCCAAGCGCCCCCGCGCACCAATGTCCCCCAAGCGGATGATCCTGATTGCCATCCCGGTGATATTCCTGCTTATGATCATCGTGACAATGATCAGCGGCTCCATCCGCACCGGCAAGCCGAACGCCAGTGACCCGAATCAGGGCACTTGGGAAGCAGCCTACGCCGAGATCGGCGACTCCGTGACGCAGGTCGAGGATGCCTTCGGCAGCGGGTTCCTGATGGATCTGAATGATAAGGGCAAGTGCGTTGTAACGGTGGACGGCACCAAGTCCTACGGCAAGTGGACGCTGAACGGCGAGGTTTTCCAGCTGGATTGCGGCGGCTTGAGCTGCACCGGCACCCTGAAAGACGAAATCCTGACCCTGAACGATGTGCAGGGACAGGGCGTGACGCTCTACTTCGTCAAGTCCGGCAGCACCATGCAGCAGCCTTTGGACGGTGACAAGATGACGCAGGACGCCACCGCAGGCAGCGATACCGACGAGGGCATCTATGTGCTGGAATCCGCCTCCGACAGCGAGTACACCCTCTCCAAGGAAGAACTCGCCCTTGTGGATATGGAGGACTTCTACATTGAGCTGCGCGCGGACGGCACCGGCGAAACCTACATGGAGGATTTTGTCACCTTCCAATGGAAGGACGGCAACTTCTATGCGCTGACCGACCCCAATACCCCGGCCATGACCTACACCCGCGAGGGTGACCTGCTGACCATTGAGTATGACGGTATGACCATGGTCTTTAAGCGCAGCGACACCAAGCCTGAAATCGACCCCTCCATGCTGGACGGCGGCGATGACGAATATGACGGCCCGGATGAGCCTGACCCGCCCTACACCTACGACGACGGCAACACCTACGATGATTTGGGCAACACCAACTGGTACGGCTGGTTCCGGATGGAAAACTACAAGAATGTACCGAACCGCGACTACTTTGACACCGACACCTACGATTGCTGGGGCTACATCGGCGAAACCGACGACGGCAGCCACTACTTTGAGGTTTACCGCGATGGTATGCCCGATGACCCGGTCATCACGATGTGGGTCAATGTCTATGATGACCATATCGAGCCTATCCTGGACGGCAGCGACTGGGTGCTTGACCAGAACATAACCGAGAGCGATGCGTATAAGTTCAACCTGTACCCATATAACGACAATATCTCGCTGTTCATGTATGACTACGAGGGCGCGGACGGCTCGGCCTGTGCAATCAGCTTCTACATGAGGCTGGACGGCACCGAGTGGAACGAGGAGCTCGAAGAGCTGCCGCCCCGCTATGCGGAGTACAAGGCCGCCTTGGCCAACAAATAACGACCTGATTTATCTGTACAAAATGGGGCGGGCCCTGCCCGCCCCTGACATAGGAGGATCATTATGGGACTTATCAGAGCTGCAATGGGCGCTGCTGGCGGCGTTATGGCCGACCAGTGGAAGGAATACTTTTATTGTGAAGCCATGCCGGCTGACCTGTTGGCTACCCGCGGCTGGAAACGCCAGAGCGGACGCAGCGCCAACACAAAGGGCAGCGACAACATTATCTCCAACGGCTCGATCGTTGCCGTTGCCGATGGGCAGTGCGCCATGATCGTGGAGCAGGGCAAGGTCGTGGATATGTGCGCCGAACCCGGCGAATATACCTACGACACCGGCAGCGCGCCGACGCTATTCAGCGGCGATCTGTCCGAATCCATCGGCGCAGTGTTCCAGAACATCGGCAAGCGCTTCACCTTCGGCGGCGAGGCCCCGATGGATCAGCGTATCTACTACTTCAACACCAAGGAGCTGGTGGGCAACAAATATGGCACGCCCAGCCCGGTGCCCTTCCGCGTGGTGGATCAGCGCGCCGGCATCGACATCGACATTGCCATCCGCTGCTTCGGCGAGTACAGCTACCGCATCACCAACCCCATTTTGTTCTACACCAATGTCTGCGGCAATGTGGAAGAAGGCTACACCCGCGACGAAATCGACGGGCAGCTGAAATCCGAGCTGATGACCGCCCTGCAGCCCGCCTTTGCCAAGATCAGCGATATGGGCATCCGCTATTCCGCACTGCCCGGCCATACGATGGAGCTTGCCGAGGCCCTCAACGATGTGCTCTCTGCTAAGTGGGGCAAGCTGCGCGGCATTGAGATCGTATCCTTCGGTGTTTCCAGCGTGAAGGCCAGCGAGGAAGACGAGCAGATGCTCAAGGAGATGCAGCGCAACGCCGCCTTTATGGACCCGACCCGCGCCGCCGCACATCTTGTCGGCGCACAGGCCAGTGCTATGCAGACCGCAGCCGGCAATCAGGGCGCAGGCCCCGCCATGGCCTTTATGGGCATGAATATGGCCGGTGCGGCGGGCGGTATGAACGCACAGGGGCTGTACCAGATGGGCGCCCAGCAGCAGGCCGCCGCACAGCCCGCCCCGGCCCCGGCAGCCGCTCCCGCAGGCTGGACCTGCAGCTGCGGCCAGACCGGCAACACCGGCAAATTCTGTGCCAACTGCGGCAGCCCCAAGCCTGCCCCGGCACCCGCAGCCGACAGCTGGGTATGCAGCTGCGGCACCTCCAACACCGGTAAGTTCTGCTGCAACTGCGGCAACCCCAAGCCCGCACCGGCACCCGCCAAGTGCAGCCAGTGTGGTTGGACCCCGGTTGACCCGGCCCATCCGCCCAAGTTCTGCCCGGAGTGCGGTAAGCCCTTTGGCCAGTGATGAAAAAAAAGATTGCTGCGGCGCTGTGCGCCGCAGCCACTTGTCTGATACTGTCCGGCTGTAAAAAGGCCCCGCCCGGCACGCTGGTTGGCATCAGCATCAGCTATTCCGGGATGTGCTATGACGACACCTATGGGTTCAGCATAAGAAACGACCCGGCTGACGGCTGCCTTTTCAGCTGTAATTACAAGGATGATGAATGGGTGGAGCTGGAAAATATCCCTGTTGAGGACACCCAATGGCAAGAAGCCCTGGCTCTGGCAGAAAAGCTGGGGCTGGAAAGCCTGCCGGACGAAAAGAAAAATTCTTCCGGCTTATTTATTACCGATGAAACGTTAAATAGCGTTTGCCTGATTTACAAAGCCCCGGATGACGAGACCATCTACCGTTATCTGGATGCCGATGGCAATACGCGCAGCGCCCTGCGTGATTTTTTTGAGGATCTGGCAGGGCAGCTGCAAACCGAAGGAAAGAGAGGTGACGCATAATGGCAACGCAGCTTACCAACTACCAATGCCCTGCCTGTACCGGTCCGCTTCACTTTGACGGTGCCAGCGGCAAGCTGGTGTGCGATTTCTGCGGCAGCAGCTACGACACCGCCGAGATCGAAGCCATGTATGCCCAGAAGGAAGCCGCTGCCGAAACCGCCGCGCAAAACAAAGAGGCGCCCCCGCCCGACTCCGTCTGGAGTGAAAACGAGGCCGCCGGGCTGCGCAGCTATTCCTGCCCGTCCTGCGGGGCGGAACTGATTTGTGACGAAACCACCGCCGCAACCAGCTGCCCCTACTGCGGCAACCCCACAGTCATCGCGGGGCAGTTCAGCGGTATGCAGCGCCCCGAGCTTGTGCTGCCGTTTGTGCTGGATAAGAACGCCGCCAAGGCCGCACTGAAAAAATACTATCGCGGGAAGCGGTTCCTGCCCAATGCCTTCTCCTCGCAGAACCATATCGAGGAAATCAAGGGCGTGTATGTTCCGTTCTGGCTGTTCGATGCCAACGCGTCCGGCTCGGGCCTATATGAAGCCACGACCAGCTCCCGCCACCGCAACGGCGATTACGTCATCACCACGACCAAGCACTATGATGTCCGCCGCGCGGGCACCACGCAGTTTATGGGCGTACCTGTGGATGGCTCGACCAAGATGCCCAACGGCCACATGGACGCCATTGAGCCGTATGACTACCGCGCGTTCCAGCCGTTCTCGACCGCGTACCTGCCGGGCTATATGGCAGACAAATATGACGAGGACGCCGACACCTGCCAGGCCCGCGCCCACAGCCGTATGCAGAATTCGGTCAGCAGCGAGCTTTCGGCCAGCATTACCGGCTACAGCAGCGTAAGCACCCGGAGCGAGAACATCAGCATTGATTACACCGCCAAGCACTACGCGCTGCTGCCCGTCTGGATGCTGCACACCAAGTGGCAGGGCAAGGATTATCTGTTCGCCATGAACGGGCAGACCGGCAAGCTGGTGGGCGATCTGCCGGTTGATAAACGAAAGGTAGCCGCCTGGTTTGCGGGCATCAGTGTTCCGCTGATGATCCTGCTTGCCATCCTGCTTTGAAAGGGGGAAACAGAGTATGAAAAAGAAACTGTTTTCTCTGCTTACGGCACTGGTGCTGTGCTTGCTCTGCGCTGTACCGGCGTTTGCCGAAATGCCGCTGGTGATGGACACCTACGAGCTGTTCAAACCCGAAGCGACCGCTGAATTGGAACAAAAGGCGCAGGACGCCAGTGCCGGACACGGTGTCAATGTCTACCTGCTGACGGTGGCTGACATCGGCGGCCAGAACGTGCGCGAATTCGCCAAGGATTGGTACCGCAGCTATGACCTTGGCTACGGCGAGGGCAAAAGCGGCATCCTGTTTTTGATCGCGCTGGATTCCCGCGATTATGTCACGATCACCTACGGCGGCGGCGTGACCGCCTTTACCGACTACCGCATCGCGCAGATCGAGGATAAGATCGTGCCGATGCTCTCGGACGGATCGTATTACAAGGCCTCCGACACCTACATAGAAATGTGCGCTGACACGCTGGATTTCTATGCCGAAAAGGGTGCACCGCTGGACAGCGGCAACGACCCCGCCAAGGGTTGGATCAAGTGGGTGTTTGTGCTTGTCATTCCGCTGGCTGTGGCGAGCATCGTCTGCGGCATCTTCTATGCGCAGATGAAAACTGCCAACGAGCAGACCCATGCCAACGCCTACATGCCCGCCGAGGGTCTGACGCTGTCCGTGGTGGAGGACACCTACACCCACACCACCGAGACCGAAACGTACGACCCCGTCAAGGACAACAGCAGTTCCAGCAGTTCCAGCGGGTCGAGTACCGACAGCGACGGTTTTGGCGGCAGCTCGGGCGGAAAATTCTAAGAATACTCATTCTGACGCCAGCGGCGGCTTTCGTAAAGAAAGCCGCCGCTGGCCTTTTATCGGAATTTTTCGTTATGGCTTTGGGAAATGTTCTGCTGTTTAGGGGTGCTGTAAACATTCTCGATTTCTGTATCTACGATTTTTTCCGCAAGCGAAATTGCCGTATCATCAACACGGCTTTCGCGGTATAGCGTCCGTTCTCGTTCGATGGCGATGATTGGCCGCAAGGCAATACGCTGTTGATGAACAGCATCAACATCCTCCGGCTGAATCGTATTCTCAATTCCAAGGTACTGTTTTGTGGTGGCAGAAAGCTGCTGCACAAGGCTTTCACGCTGCGCTGCCCGCTTCTCCTTCATTTCTTCCAGCTTGTCCAAGTAACTGCCGAAGCGCTGGGCTTCGCTGTTGTTCTTGCAGTCGAGGTTGTGCAGAATCATGGCCTGTCGGCTGCGGAGTTCTTCGATTTCCTCAGTCAGTGCGGCGATTTGCTCGGCAAGCTGGCGGCGCTGGGCGATTTGCAACAGGGGTACAGCGTTGCGGTTGGTTTGCAGCTGCTCCTGCTCGGATTTCTTGTCAGAGAGCTGTTGTGTTACCGCATGATAATCTTGCAGAATCGGGCGGTAATAGTTGACCTGCCGTTCCCATGTGTCCGCCTGTTTGTGGTTCACCAACAGGCGGTATTGCAGCATTATCAAACTGCTGCGCAGCCGTTCCAGCGTTTCCGCAATATGCTCTACAGTGTTTTCAACGACCTTGGACAGCTTGGCAAGTTGGGCTTTCAGTTCCCGCAGCAGCTTGTTGTCCGCGCGGATTTGGCGGTTCAGTTCGCAGCGGTCTGCCTTGATGCCCTGCAACTCAAGGCTGCGGGCTTGGCTGCCCTCATGCACTGTGGGCTGCTCGTCCAGTCCCAGCGCCGCGTGGCTTAGGTGGGTCACACGGGCAGATTGCTGCTTTTCTTCCAGTGCGCGGTTCACGGCATCTGCCCATGCTTCTCGCCAATCCAGCAGTTGCTCCGGGCTGTTCCAACGCGCACACAGCGGGTTTTGTCGCCCGAATTTCGCCGCTTTCGGCTGCTTCGAGCAGCGTTCCCACCCCGACTCACGGGCGGCCTGTGTGGGCGTCAGCCACGCCGACACGCCCGCTGCGCTTCTGTATTTGTACTGCTTTTCCCAGCCATCCTCTTTTGCCTGCAAAAACTCCTGTGCTGTAAAGCCGCGCTCCTCATCGGCTTTGCGGCACAGGTATTCTTTTTGCGTTTTGCTCTGCCATTTTCCGTGGGCATCCAATGGACGCATCGTCACCATAATGTGCGCATGAGGGTTATGCCCATCCGGGTCATGGATGGCAAAGTCTGCGCACATACCCTTGTCCACACATTCCATCTGGATGAAGCCGCGCAGAAGCAGCAGCCAATCATCCCGCTCCAGTTCTATCGGCAGGGCAACAATCAACTGGCGGGCAAGGCGGCTGTCCTTGGTTTTCTCGGCAGTTTCTACCGCCGCCCACAAGGTTTGGCGGTCTTTCCACGCTGTCGGGGCTTGGGGCGGCAGTAGAATCTCGGTGTAGAGAACACCGCCTTTCTTGGTGTAGTCGTGGGTAAGGCCGTCATAATCGTTGTACAGCTTTTCGCCGCTCTGGTAGGCTGCGGCTGCAATAGCAGAGCGCCCCGCCCCACGGCTGATGATTTTTGACTCAAAATGATAGATAGCTATGCGGCATCACTTCCTCAACAATCTCTCCCCTCCGCAGAGGGCGCACATACCACCGCCGGCTTGCCGGTGGTGAGTAAGTGCGCACTTCGGTGAGGGAGAGCTGCCCCTCACGGGGCATTGCTCAGTTTGTCGTGCAGCTTGCGGGGCAAGTCAGCCATCGGGATGTCGCGTACCTCCGGCCATACGCTTTCCAGTATCGCGCCCTCTTGGATAAGTCGGCGAGTTCGCGCCTTGCGCTCCTGTACGCGGTTGCGGGCCTGCACAGCTTCCAGCCTGTGCCGTGCCTGTATCAACTTTTTCTCATCTTCGGTCATACTTTCTCCTTTTTGGTGTGAAAGTCAGCCATGTTTGGGTGTGTACGTTTTGAAACTGAAATTCTGCCGCTGCTTATTGCCATTTGTGCCGCCGCTTTGAACAAAAGCAGCATCTTCCATCCGGCATCTGCACACTATCGGGAGGATTCTTTCTTTCCCGAACAGCACCTGCCGTGTTCTGCGCGGAGAGTGGCAGCGTTTGCAGTAGGAAAGCCCACTGACAACATCGGGGTATTCATCCGGCTGGAGTGGGCGCTCTGCCACAAACTCGTCCAGACATTCCTGTAAAGTCCGCACAGGCATATCAGCCACCCACAAAATCCCAGTTGATGCTGTCCTTCACAGGCTCTTTTACAAGCTGGGGAGAAACAGCGGCGGGGTTCTGCGCCATCCCGGTCATGCACCCTGCCAGAAAGACCGGCATCGTCTCCCGCAAAGCATCCCGCACTGCATCCACGATTTGCTGCACAAACTGTTCCTCGCGCGCCCGCGTTTCCAGATAGGGGTCATCCTGCGTCTGGTAGTAGCGGTCAAAGTAGTCCACCACTGCCGTGGCAACCGCTTGGCTGTACGACTTGAACACTGATTTGTCCATCGTCCGCAAATACTGCCACGCTTTCCGCTGCGATTCTTTGCCAAGGTTGAACCGCAGATTGGTCGTCCGTACCTCCGGCACGGTTTTACCCTCGGAGCATCTGGCGGTAGGCCATGTACTCGTACCCCTTGGCAGCAGCGCAGATGTCGTCCACAATGTTGACCTGTTCCGGGTCATAGCTGCCAAAGTGCTTGATCAACTGCCCGCCGCCGCCCACAATCGTCAGGTGTGTGGTGGCGGGGTCGTACTCGTAACTGCGCAAGGCTGCAAACAGTTCGGCTGCATAGCTGGCTGCGACCTCGCGAATACAGGCGAGGTAATCGACATCGATTTTCGCTGTGCCGGTGCGCAGAACCTGCTCCACCGTGCTGTCACTGATTTTGCTGCCGAAACGACGGAGCACCGCTTCTTTAGCGCGGATCATGCACTGGTTCACACCGATTTTCTCCGTCCAACAGCGGTTCTCCTGCGGCTGAGAATCCGTCAAGTAAAGCAGATTCATTGTGCCGTTGCCGATGTCGGCCAACAGATGCTCCCCCTCGAAGTCTGCCAACTGCTGGACAATGGCCGCATAGCCTTGCGGGTACACCTTGCAGCTTACAATGCGAAGCTGAAACGGATTTCCGTTGAAGCGGAAACTTACAGTTTCATTCTGCATCAGATACTGCCGAAAGCTCTCGCGCTGGCTACCGACCCAGCTCAGTGGCAGCCCCACCGCCAGACACAGGTTGGCGGTGAACAGCCGGTATTGCTCTAACTCTTTGGCGATGGCCGCCAGCGTCAGCAGGTAGAAATCACCGTCCTCTGACTTATCTGCCACAAAGCCTTTGTGACCCTCGCCCACGCGGTAGAATCTGCCGCCGTATTCCAGCACATCACCCTTAAACATAGGTGCGGTATCATAGGCGGTAATGGCTGTGGGAAAGATGGTATTTGCGGTTTTCATATTGCCGTATCCTTGGTCGATGCCGATAATTGTAATGTCGTTGAATTGCTTCATCGGGAAATCATCTCCTCTCTCCGTGCATCTTCTGCTCCATCATCTGCAAAAGCATTTCCTGTGATGTTTGTGTGCCTGCCGGGTTATCATAGGACGTGACCTCAAATGTCACCCTGCCGATTTTGTGCCGATAGGCTTTCGATAAAATTTTCTTTTCTTGCCTTATAAAAAAGCCCCCTTTCGGAATGCTGCTGCCGACACCTGTTTGGGTATCGAGTTACAGATTCATTTTATCGAAAGCGGGCTGTTTTGGCATTGATGGAAAATTGCGCGGGAATTGAGCGCAGGGAAAAATAGGCATAGAAAAAGCGGCTTCCTCACTTTCGTGAGAGAACCGCTGTGCCGTCAGCCTGTTAGTTTAGGAGGTTCTTCGGAAAGCGTAATCCCATTACTTTCCAGATACTCCTTGTCTCGTTGACGGTTTCGTTCCATAATGGCAGGTATCTCGCCATACAGCTTCTTGTAAATCTCCTGTGCTTCTTTTACAAGTGCATGGCCTTCTTCCTCATTGCCGATTTCGATGTTGATGACACCCAACTGGTACGTTTCCTTGGTGTAGCGTATCAAGGTTCGCAGCATAGATTGCTGCTGGCGAACCTGCGCCGCACGTTCCAGCACATTCCCGGACAAAGGCAGAAATGCTTTTCGCATATCAAGCGGAAGTCCACTTGCAATATCTACAGGATGGTAGATATTGTAAGGCGTACTTTCTGCCCGAATCATGATGCCTTGCTCCATCCTTGCCTTGGTGAATACCCTTGGGTCATAGTCCGGCGGCAAGATGATCTGTTCGCAAACCTTTGCCCGCGCTTCGCGCTTTACAAATTCACGCTGCATTGCGAAGCACAGCAGTAAGGACAAAAACTCTGCGACCTGCGCGGAAACGGAAAAATCCCGCTCTGCATATAATGATTTTTTCTTGCTGCTGGAAATGGAAACATCCTGCATCAACAAGTCACACTCGCTCTGCGCTGCCATTGCGGGGTCCGACATAATGGTAAGTATTTTTGTCTCCATGTCCTGTGTCAGCTTTTCTTGGTTCTCACCGGCAAGGTAAAAGGATGTGATCTTCGGGCTGACCCGCGCTGTGCCGTTGAGCCAGCGGCAGACCTGTCCGTTGTCGAAGGTGAAATCTTCGGCATCTGTACTTTGCAAAAAGCTGCCGAACAGCAAACAAAGTAAGTCTAATTGGTTTCCCAGCGCATCCGCATAAATGTATCTGCGCAGGGTCGCCACAAATGAGCAGAAGTCTAAACGCTCCATTCGCGTACCCCCTAACTGTGATTCGGTTTTCAAGGTTCTTTCAAATTCAAATAAGCGTCATTCTTTCTGCAAGCAGGCGGAAATCTTTCGTTACCCAATCATCTGATTACGGAACTCTCCGTATTTTGAGGCGTTCCCTGCGTGGATGCCGATAGAGATGAACAATACATAGTATAGCAAGTTCTCCGCCATATTGCGAGAGATGACGATGATTGTTCACAAAAGTTTCAAATGTTATCATTTGTGCGATGTGCAATTTGCACACAATTCTAGCTCAATGACTTTTTCAGCAGCAGTCCGTATACTTGAAAAATCAAGCAAAAAAAGAACCGCCATTCAGTAAAAATATGTCGAAAGCCCCTACACAAATCGTGCGAAGAGAGTTATACTACAACTGGCAGACATCCTGAATCGCTGTTCGGAAAGGATGGAAAATGAAAGAGAAACAGCTACAGGATATTACCGCTTTATATGGCAGATTGAGCCGCGATGATGAGGTCGGCGGCGAAAGCATGAGCATCCAATCCCAGCGCGCCATTCTGGGGCAGTACGCTAAGGAACACGGCTTTACGAATTGCCGGTTCTTTATGGACGACGGCTACTCCGGCACAAACTTTGACCGCCCTGCGTTTACTGAGATGATGGAACTGGTCGAGCAGCGGCAGGTGCGAACAATTATTGTAAAAGATCTGTCGCGCCTTGGCCGCAACTATCTGGAAGTCGGACGCTACACGGAAGTTATCTTCCCGGAAAATAAGGTGCGGTTCATCGCCATCACGGATGGCGTAGATTCCGCTGCCGGGGATAACGAGTTTGCGCCGTTCAAGAATATCATCAACGAATGGTATGCCAAGGACATCAGCCGCAAGGTCAAGTCAGCATTCAAGGCAAAGGCACTGCGTGGGGAATACACGGGTGCGTATCCACCGTATGGCTATGACCGTGACCCCAATGACCGCCACAAGCTCGTTCCGAATCAGTACGCATGGGTCGTCAAGGAAATCTTCCAAATGTCGCTTGCGGGCAAAAGCTGCAGCATCATTGCAAAGGAACTGGGAGAAAAGCAGGTTCTCCGCCCACAGGCGTACCTGCATGAAAAGTTTGGAACCTTTGCCTCGGATATTGTTCTGACCTATCCGTATGCGTGGGATCACAGCACGGTTCGTGCCATTCTGATGAATCAAGTCTACATCGGGAATATGGTGCATTTCCGCACCGGCACGCAAAATTTCAAGTCAAAAAAGATGATTTGGAAACCCGAAGAGGATTGGGTCGTTGTGGAGGATACGCACGAAGCGCTGGTGAATGCCGAGACTTTCTGGACGGTACAGGAGCGCATCAAGGTCAAGCAGCCGGGTAAAAAGCGCAGTGAGAACAACATCTTTCGCGGCATCATGTTCTGCGGGGAGTGCGGCAAGCGCATGGCGTTTTGCAGCCGCAAAAAAGATGAGCGTCGCAAGTCGTTGGGGACATTCAGTTGCAACGCCAATCGGCGTTACGGCGGCAAGGTGTGTACCACGCACTATATCTCGCTGGAACAGGTCAAGGCTATCGTGCTGGCAGACATCCGCCGTCACGCTATGCTGGCTGCCGAGGATGCCGATGCGTATGCGGACTATCTGATGGGCTTGTCACAGGCTGGGCAGTTGAGCGAGCAGAAAGCCATGAAAAAAGAATTGGACGCAGCCCAGCGCCGCCTGTCCGAACTGGCCACGCTGGTGCAGCGCATCTACGAGGATAACGTGTTCGGACGGCTCTCGAATGACCTCTACCAAACCCTATCTGCCAAGTATGAAGCGGAAACAAAAGAATTGAAAACCCGCGCCACAGAAATTCAAGCGTTGCTTACCGAAGCAACCACCAAAACGCAGGGCATACAGGATTTCACCAATTTGGTTGCCCCGTATGCAGACATTACGGAACTGGATGAGGAACTGGTTCACACGCTGATTGAGAAAATCATCGTCCACGAGAAAGAGATAATCGACGGTGAAACGGTGATGCGCATCGAAATCTACTACCGCTTCATCGGCAAAACCAGCGATTGCCTCAATCGCTCTGTAACCCCCATAAAAACAAAAACAGAATCCGTCGCTGCAACGGATTCTATCGCTTGACTAATGTGGTGCGTAAAAAGTAAAGTACCCGCGCCCTTGCAACAGTCCGCAGGACTGTTGCAGCCCGGCGGGACGCAGAGCGCCGGGCACGGGCTGTTCGAATCCCACCTTGCAACCCTTGCATAGTTTGCCGCAAAAATAATAAGCAGCACCCCGCAAGGTACTGCTTTTGGCGCAGACGGTGGGATTCGAACCCACGTGACATTGCTGTCAAATTGATTTCGAGTCAAGTACATCAAGGTATTCGTCTTATATCTCTTTATTCTGTTTTGCGTTGAACCGTCTGTTTTCTGCTCTTACGCTTGTTTTTGATATTTTGACTTATTTCGTTTTATATGTTGCCTGTGGCTGTTTGGGCAACATTTAGGCAACAATCGTTTTTCGGGCAACACTTTTTGGCACAACACAGGGAAAATTAAAAATTTGTACAGAATTTGAAGATTTGGCTATATTTCAGTCCAAGTCTTTTTTCTTTTATGGAGGTTTCTACCGTGAAAAATACAAATTCTGCTGCCGAAAGTGGCGCTTTTATCCGCAAAACGCGAGGGTATTCTGTTGTGCAGAATGAGGCGCTGTTCAACGATAGCTTATCCATGAGCGCTAAGGGGCTGTATGCCTTGATTGCTGCCCGTATTGATTATACCGCAGTGCCGCTGACAAAGCAATGGCTGATGAACCACTGCACTGAGGGCGAGCGCTCCTTTAACCGCGCATGGGATATGCTGAAAAATAACGGCTATTTGGTTGCGCACGTTCGTCCAGCCAAGCACGGACGATTCTGCTATGAGTACGAACTGCGTGATTCAAATAACGGTTGGAACGGTGTGTATCTGATTTATTACGATGCACAGGGAAACATCAGTAACACCAATCTGACGAAAGCCAACCATACCCTACAAAATGTACCTACTGGTATGACCACCACCCACAAAACCGCACCGGTGGTAACCACACCTATGGTAAGCGCAGTGGCGGTAATGTAGGTAGTATTATAATTACTATAATTAAATACTCTTAGTAATTACTATATCAAATACTATAAATAAACCATCTGAAAAAGAAAAAAGGGCGGCGCAGAAAATTTGCCATACAACAACCTCTCTTTTTCAGAAGGCTTGCAGAATGAAAGGGTTACACAATGAAAATGGAATATGTGAATGTAAACGGCTATCTGATTCCAAAGTTGGAAAACGGTCCAATCGCAGACAACACCATTGGAAAATACGGCATGATGCGGGCGCGATACCTCGATGAGCATCGACCAATGGAACGCGACCAGATGTTGTTGGATGGAACGCTGGCACAGCACCTCACGAACATTGACTGCGAGGCACATCGTCAAGTTGAAAGTCTTACCAAAGTGTTGGCAACAGAAGCCAAAATCAACGAAGAAATGAAACGCTGTAACTCGCTGGAATGGGCCGCAGCTATGCAAGGTTTGCAAGCACAGGCCGAAGAAATTGTGTGTGCTGAACTGATTTACGCAGAGGAAAACACAGGCGATTCACTCTCTTTACCGGGAAAGTGATAGCGTTCCCGGACAGTGCGGCAAGCACGTCATTATGCTGTCATGCCAGCATAACGACCGCTTGTTAGGGGCAAGCCCCTAAGACCCTGATAGGAGAAAGCAAATGTTAAAACGTCAAAAACAAGTAACGGTACGATTCACCGAAGAAGAATACCGCCAACTGAAAAGCAAATGCGATGCCGCCGGCATGAAAATGGAGCCGTTCCTCCGTGTGCTGGTAAGCGGCTGTACGCTGCGCGAACGCCCGCCGGACAGTTATAAAGCCTTGGCGTCGCAGGTGGCGGCAATCGGAAATAATTTGAACCAGCTGACGCGGTTGGCCAACAGCACCGGCAAGATCGAGAACGCCCAGCTCGCCGAAGCGAACCGGCTGATGCAGCGCATCTGGCAGCTTATTCGGGAGGAGCAGTAATGGCAATCACAAAGATTTTGCCGGTGCGTGGGCAGTTGAAAGGCTGCTTGGATTACGCTGCCAATCAGCAAAAGACGGAGTATCTGAACACCGCAGATAGGCAGAGGCTGATGAACTATACGCAGAATGGCGATAAAACCGAGCATCAGCTCTATGTTTCCGGCTTTAATTGCGACCCGCAAAACGCCTATTATCTTATGCAGGCAACAAAGCGGCGTTGGGGCAAGCCGTTGGACAGCGGCAATGTGGGCTACCATATTATTCAGAGTTTTAAGCCCGGTGAGGCAACACCCGATCAGGTACACGAAATCGGCTGCGAATTCGCCCGGCGGTTTCTGGCTGACCGTTTTGAGTGCACCGTCAGTACCCATCTGGACAAAGGACATCTGCACAACCATATTGTCGTAAACTCGGTTTCTTTTATGGACGGACGGATGTTCCGCAATGATTTTACTACTTACTACAAGGGTATCCGAGCCGTTTCCGATGAACTGTGCCGCGAAAATCGACTGTCTGTTGTGGAAACAGACGGACACGGGAAATCCTACGGCGAGTGGAAACACGAAAAAGAAGGCGCACCCACGCTGCGCGGCATGGTAAAGGCGGATGTGGAAGTGGCAATGACCACTGCAGACAGCTTTGCCGGATTTATTGCGGAGTTGCAGAAAATGGGGTATGCGGTGAAATACGGACCCAAAGCTGCGCATATGACCGTGCGCCACAAGGAAGCGCAGAAGAATATCCGGTTGGACAAAATCAGCCCCCACTTCAGCGAAGATTCGCTGCGGAGGTACTTCCGGGAACTGCAGACACTTCCGCCTGAGATGCAGCAGGAATATAAGCAGCAAACAGCACCTGAGCCACCACGCCGACAGCCGAAAGAGCAGCCTATGCCTGTTCGCCGCCGCGCACGGTATCGCGGTAAGCTGAATTATAAATGCCGCAAAATTACCGGGTTTATGGCTTGCTATTATCGCTACTGTGCATTGCTGAGAAAAGCATATAAAGGCAAAGTCGGCAAGCGGTGCTACTACCTGCTGCGCGATGATTTCTTGAAGTACAATCGCTATCGGCGGCAATGCGACCTTTTGTGGGAACGGCAAATCACAACGCTTGACGAACTGCTGACTTACAAAGAAAATCTGCAAGCTGAATACGACAGTCTTACGGCGCAGCGCAGGGCGCTCTATTGCAGGAAGAGTAAAACTGCCCCTGCCGATTATTCGGAGCAAATACAGTCGCTCACAGCCCGCATCAGAGAGCTGCGGCGGGAGATTACCACCTGCGCTGACATTGAGATGGACTGCGAGATGGTGCAGGATAAGGTGCAAAGGGCAAAGCAACCGGAAAAAGCTGAATTACGGGTCGCAGAGAACACGCATTACAACCATGTATGCGCATACGGCAGCCAACATTAACGAGAAAAGGGGAATGTACTGTAAAGCGCCAAATTTTTCTTGGGGTTACCGGTTTTTTGTGCTATAATTATAAAAAGCAATATTCAGCTGAAATTGTGGAGTGTTTAGGCAATGGAAAATCTTGATAAACTGGTAAATGAACTGCGCAAACTTCCAACAGAAACACAGTGGTTGGAGTTTAAACACAATAATTATACTCCGGACATGATTGGTAAGGATATAAGCGCCCTTGCCAACAGTGCTTCTCTTTACGAAAAAAGTTGCGCCTATATGCTTTGGGGAATTGATGACGAAACACACGAAATTGTTGGAACAGATTACGACCTCCAGACCCTGAAAAAAGGAAATCAGGAGTTGGAAAACTGGCTTCGTTCTCTTTTGAGCAAGAATGCCGATTTTGAATTTCACACGGTTCAAATGGCAGAGGAAAAGCGTGTAGGTGTATTGATTATCTATAAAGCAACAAATCAAACAGTAATGTTTGATAAAGTTGACTATATTCGCGTTGGAAGTTATACAAAACGATTGAGTGAATATCCTACAATGCAAGCTCAATTGTGGGACAAAATTCGAAACTCTCGATTTGAAGAACGCTATGCAAAGCAAGATTTAAGGTTGGAAGATGCCCTGCGAATGTTGGACTACTCTGTCTATTTCGATAACTGCGGAATCATTCAGCCGACAGATTTTGCGGGCGTAGCACACTATATGCAGCAAGATGAAATTGTTGTAAGGCAGGACAACGGTCTTTATGCCATAACAAATCTTGGCGCAATTCTTTTTGCAAAACACTTGTCAGAGTTCCCAAGACTATCAAGAAAAGCCGTTCGGATAGTTCAGTATGAGGGAAACAACCGGCTTTCGATGCTTAAGGAAAATATCGGTAACAAGGGATATGCAGTTGGGTTTGAGGGCTTAATGAAATTTGTTGAAGCTTTAATTCCAACGCAGGAACCCATTGTAGGCGCACTGAGAGAAAACAGATCTGCATATCCTATCTTAGCAATTCGTGAGGCGGTTGCCAATGCGTTAATTCATCAGGATTTCTCAATTTCTGGTACAGGCCCTGTTATCGAAATTTTTGAAAAAAGAATAGAGATTACGAATTCGGGAACACCACTTGTTGATGTAAGGCGTATTATTGATAATCCCCCGAAATCAAGAAATGAAAAGCTGGCTTCTTTGATGCGTCGTTTGAGAATGTGCGAGGAATTGGGTTCCGGGTGGGATAAAATTGTCAGCAGCTGCGAATTCGCACAGTTGCCGGCTCCGAAAATTGAACTGTACGAGGATAGCACACGCGTGGTGTTATTCTCGGAAATCCCGTTTTCAGCAATATCTATGGAGGATAAGCTTTGGGCGTGCTACCTTCATGCTTGTATTCGACAAGTTGAGGGAGAGCAGCTTACAAACAGTTCCTTAAGAGAGCGATTCGGGTTAAAAAATTCCTCGGCGGGAAGCATTTCAAGACTTATCAAAGAAGCCGTTTCAATGAAACTTATTAAACCCCTTGATTCGTCAACAGCACCTCGCTATATGAAGTATATCCCTATCTGGGCTTGATTTAACTTGCCAGCAACTTGCTTAAATCAGAGGAATGACTGTGGCCTTCGAAATGATTTCAAAAGATTATCGTATTAACGACAAAAAGCGAACTGCCAAAAAGAAAAGCTCGCTGCTTTTAACTTGCCTGTAACTTGCTGAGTGATAGCGTGACGGAAAATTATATCACCTGCTTAATCAAAAGAAGCGCTTACCTTAACCTGCAAAAGCCTAAGGTAAGTGCTTCTTTTTTAAATATGTCTGTCGGTCGGGTTCATTTCTTCAGAAGAGTAAAAGCGAATCACAATCAGCAGAAGTGAATTGACAACGGTTTCTCAAATAATTTGTGAACTATTATTTTACATGGGAATAACCACGGCTTATTTATTCATCAAGTTTCCAAACATCCGATGGCATTGAGGGCACCGGCAAAATCTTTTTTTGCTCTTCGGATTTTTCCTTGATAATTCAGAACCGATGTGAGAATTTCTTTGCAATCATCGTCACTTAATATAGCGGTGATTTCAAGTTTGATACGAGCACGTGAAGTACCGACATAGAAAATCAGAACATTTTCTTGTTCAAAAGTTGCCTTATCAACATCAAGTAAAATTACGACATCGGCTTCAAGCCCCTTGAACTTCCGACATGTAGTGAACAAATATTTGTTGCGATATCTTCCGTTATTAACGGAGTCGCTCAAGATACTCGTCGCTTCTGTTTTGCATGTCAAAAGAACAACATCTCGATACCCATCAGCTGCAAGATTATCAATTATTGAATCGATCCGTTCTCTTTCGTTCTGAACTGAATCACAAAAGTGAATTCTTGCCGGTGCACCTTTTACTGTACCCTCGAACACTTTCGGTTTACGCTCGGTTATGGGGCGCAAGGAGGTTACGGCAATATTTTCCGTATTCCGGCAATTTCGATGCAGTGTCAGTCGGCAATCCAAATCGCCTATAAATTTGGGCATCTCCTTTGCTTGTATCAATTGCAACCGATCATAAAAGACATAAAACGTTCCGCCCTGATCCAAGCCGACAATTATGTCATGGATAAGTTGAATAATATCGGTTTCTTCTATTGCTTCGATTCCGAAATCCTGCCCCTCATCAATAATAACATGCTTATATGGGAAGGAGTCCGATATATAGTAATCTTCAAGCTTTTCTCGGAGTTCGTCATAGTTTGGTTTTACCGTATTGCAAATTTTGCAGGCAAACCCAGCAATGGTGTAATAACTAACGAGGTCTCTTGCATAGTTTTCTTCCAAGAAATCTTTTAATTGTGCATTAAAACATAGGAAAAGCACCCGTTCTCCGGCGGCTGCATGTCTGCGGGCTTTCTCAACCGCAATCATCGTTTTACCTGTTCCAGCAGCCCCGTTAACCGCGGCTGTCAGCTGTTCATCGAGAAAATCCAAAATGCCGGCCTGTTCGTCCAGAAGTCGGTGAAAAACAATTTTCTTTAAGTCGGCTTCAAAAGATGCTGATGGGAACACATTGAACTGTGGGCAGAAAATTTCCCGAACCAGACGTTTGCATTCAATTTCGCTCAGCTTGGTTTCAACACTACTTGGCAAATGCAGCGCATAAATCCTATCAATAAACTCTTTAGGGTCAGCCAACGCTTCTTTGGTCAATACAAGAGTTTTATCCCCCTCCGATGGCAGGGTCATGTTTCTCAGGCGGTCGTTGGTCACAGACGGAAACCATACGGCATGAAAGAACTTGCATTTCTCCAAAACAAATGCCATGTTGCCGTCAGAGATATATCTCATCAGCTTGTATTTGTTTGCGCTCGCCTGATTAAATGGTCCGCCGTTATGCATTGGAATACCGCTGCCATAAAGCCAGCAGCCATTTTCATACCGCACTTGCCCTGCCTTGGCCTCTAAGCAAATTACGCCTTTGGTCCGATTAAAAATGACAAAATCCGTTTCGCTCTCGCGGAAAGTGCCATCTCTTGTATCAGTGATCCGGAAAGAGTGAAAGACATAATAATCTTCAGGAAGAAGGGCTAATGCGTTGAATATTAGTCCTTCCTGACTTGCCGGGTCAAAGTTCCGAGGCTTCTCCGGAATCATTATTGCCATATCATTGTTCCTTTAACACATCAAGTATTTTTCTGACAGTAACCGTATCGTCGGCGCAGTAAATGCATCGAATGTCACTGTTTTTCGCTGCCGCATAACATTCCTCATTGTCCGAAGTGAAGAGTGCGACTTGTGACTCCTTCCAAAAAAGGTCACACTTTTGCATCTCTTCGTTTCCGCCTACTTGAAACATGCAGTCTCTGTATGGCTTTTCCTTTTGTGAAAACAAATCGCTGTTGCTTTCCAACTCGGAAAGCAATACTTTTTCTTTCGTATCGACAGCCCAAGTCCTAAGGCTATTCCATATTTCGGCATAGACAGAGTCTCTTAAATCTGTCCCATAATCTGTAACGATAACATGTACGCTGCTTTTCAGGCTTACATCAGTGGTGACCTTGGAAATACTGTTATCCTTCCAGGATGCCGTGCCATATAATTGTCTGCTGTAGAACCCCATTTCACGATTTTCATAAGTGCCGACAATGGTTCCTCTGTCCAAGAAAATGTTGAACTCTTCACAACTTGTTTCCGGAATCAGGCAACACGAATAACAGGCAGATAAGTTGAGAGAATCGCGTCCCTGACCCATGCTGAGACTGCAAACGGGGTCATTGGAACAAGTCATTGCTTCTTCCATTGCCTTTTTGAATATACCCGGGAATGTGTCAGCACAACCTTGTCGCACCAAACCTCCCATAGTGCCTTCCGAATCTCCGCTTGCGGTATAAATGAAGATTCCTGACATCTGCTTCCCTTCCGAAATTTCGCTGCAATACAGGCGTTCTTTCAATGAGGCGATACTGTACCCGCACTCAAAACTCAGCTGTTTAATCAAGGTATGTGAAATTGTGTGCAGAAGAAGAAATTTTGCAGTTACTTTTCGCGGCTTGGATTGCCCTATAAATGATTTTCGATAATTCTCATTCAGAACATCAACTCTGTGCTGAATTTCAGGGTTGTCCTTTTGCCATTTAGAAATTGCATTTTCATCAAATTCTATAAAAATGCCTTCACCTCGAACCTCATAAGCAGGATACCAATTTGTGTCTTGTTGCTTGACAGGAACAACGTACTCCGAAGAGCTTTCACCCATATTAGCGTCTACAGGTTTAAGCCTTGAAAATCCAACAAGAGCCTGTACTTCCCGGACTTTGTGTATCAAAGAGATGCTTTTTATGAACGGAATTGCATAATTTGAAATCTCCGTTCCCTCGCGCAGAAAGTCACCGTAATCATCGGTTGACATCGACACTTCACCGCTGAGTGCTTCGTATTCTTCTGCCCGATATTTTACACTTGTTGTAAGGTATTCATCTTCGCCAGTCGGAACAATCCATTTTCTTTCCAATATCGGCTGTATCTTTTCCGTTGTTATGCCTTTTTCTATTGCTATCTTCTTTGCGTAGTCTCTTATTGTACTCTGAATCAACATCGGCAACAATTCTTTAGGGACATTCCGCTTGTAACCAGCAATAATATTTTTACAATCCGCGAAAGCCGCACTATCCTCAATTTTCTTTGTAATCAGACTTGAGTACGGCGGAATGACAAGTGAGCTGACTGTGATCGGAAAGTAAACGGAAGAACTGCCCCTTTGTAACACTTTCGGATATGCTCCGCACCTATCTTTAGTATGCTTCCATGGGTGTCGCCCTGTGCAGTGAAAATTGTATTTACCCTCATGTTTTTGATCCAGTTCCTGCAAAGCGTCTTTGTCAAACGCCCCTTTGAGAGTAGCTTTAGCACCACAAGACTCACAAGAAACAGTAAGTCCTTCAAGCCCTTCGGTAGAGGACGCGCTGGTCTTAAATGTCAGGGTTGGATGTGCACAAATCGGTTTTGCTCCGCCGTACATGTTTTTGCAGTGAACCCATTTTACCCACGGGAAGTCATCAATGTGCCCACATTCGCATGCAGTGATAATACGTGTGACCACGAGATCTTGTCTGCACTTCGGGCATTGCATAAACTTAACCATATCCGGATCGCTATTGAGTCTTTTCTGTGTTGCTGACTTTTTGTAATCGGAAACCCAATCGCTGATTGGCTGAAATCGTCTGCATTTGGGGCAAAAATACCATTCCGGGAAGCGGGCATACGAGATACCCTCGCGACAATGAGGGTCATCTTGTCCACCGGGAAGTCCGAAATAATCAACGCGAAGCACTTTTTCAAGACGCTCATCATGTATTTGGACAACCTGCTCCTGCCAATATTCCGGAGCAGCAGTCATCAAAGTTTGGTTGGGAAAATCAATCATTGCTCCCACTCCGTATTGCAGAACCGCTTGTGATGCACGGACAGAATGAGTAATTCTGTTCAATGGGACTTTCTTAGCAGATTCCAAATCCATTGATTATACCTCCTCCCATATCAGAACATTTCCTGCAACCGTTGAATCAACGTTCCGCATAGATGTCATTGTATCGAACGCAGGATCGTTACGGCTTGTATTAAAAGGTTTCATCAAGCGCCCTTCGCCGTCGTCAGGTTCTTTAATCAGGAATTTTTCTCCGTAATAAAAGTGCTCTTCATCAAAGTTCTCTGCAAGTTGTTCCCACTTTTCAAACACCGAATCAATCTCAAGCGCAATTTCCGAAGAATCATCAACCATTTCTGTGTTCATCCGTTTAGAAATATCCGATGCACGCTCAGTTATGTATTTCTTAAGCTCTGCAATCCGTGCCGCATAGTCTTTGCGGTTGAACTTGGCTGCGCCTTTTTCTGCGCTGAGCTCATCTTCAAGAACACGAAGCATCGCAATTATTACGGCGTGAAGGGCACGATCTCTCGCAGGTTTTGAAAAAGGCGTTGCGCCTGTCGGCTCGACATGTTTATAAAATGATTCGTGATAAGGCTTGAATTGCTCATAATGCGAACGATCTCTGCTTTTTGAGCCGTCATACAACGCAAAGGCAACACCTGGGAACGAGCGCCCGACTCGGCTCGAAGCCTGAATGTATTCACTGGTTAGCTTAGGCTGCCCAACCAAAAGCATGACATTCAACCGTGCAACATCTATACCCACGGAAATCATATTTGTAGCCAACAGTACATTGGAGGGGTAGCGCTTATTTTCAATGTTTTCTTTCGAATAGCAAAGCTTCTCGAGTTTATCCAGTGTTTCATTCAACTGCGTAGTATTGACTCGGCTTGTCAGCTCGTCCGCACGGGCAATCATTCTGGCATCTTTTGCGCTGCCAAGTCTGTATGCGGTCCTTTTAATAAAGTCCTTAACATCATCGTCTACCAAGGTTGAGCACTTGCCTAAATCCTTCAGGCTGTTAAAGTAGACCGTGAGCGTCCAAAACTTGTCTTTGATATCATCGGGCAAATCCATTGTATTGATTTCCTGCATCAGAGCAGCTATTGATCGAACTTCCATCATAGCTTTGGTTTTCCCTGACGGCATAAGCCCGACATATTTTCGACCATAGATTTTATGGTCGTAGTTAATTATTGACTCTCTTGCAAAGAAAGAATCTTCGGCATCCAATCCGGGATGCGGAAACTGGCTGACTTCTCGATTATACAAAGCAGAGCACTGCTCTTTAGCCCGGCGGATTGTTGCCGTAGACGCAACAATTTTGGGACGAATGCCATTACGGGTGCATAATGCATCAATGGCTGTCTCATATAAACCGACCATTGTACCCAGAGGACCAGAAATCAGGTGCAGCTCATCCTGAATAACCAAGTCAGGGGCGCGGTTGCCGGTCCCGGCGGCAAAGAATGTGCCGATTTCTTTTTTCCACGGAATCATTGCAAATTTATCCACCGTGCCAAAAAGAAGCGTCGGCGGGCAGGCATACAGTTCTTCGTCAACAATCTGAATCGGCAGTTTTCCTTGTTGATTAAAAAAACAACTCTCCTGCGGGCAAAACAGTTCAAAATGCCGATTGTTTCTCATGCGGTAACCGAAAGTCCCGACCATTTTTGTGCCGATTCGATCTTTGACTAATTTTGTTCCGCACCACGGGCATTTCAATACCTGAAATTTATTGTGCTGTTCCTTCGCATATTGAAGGGTGTCTGTTCGCGCATCAGTAAGTTCTTTCAAGTGTTTTTTCGCATCTGCATTTGTATTGGGAATATGCTCTCGCCCGATCCACAAGCCAATTGTGATTTCAGTATTTCCCAACGGATATTTTCCGTATTTTGGATGGCGCGATACTGCATCACTGCGAATATATTCACAGGCGCATATCAGAGTAGACGCCCTTGTAAATTGCTGTGCAGCCAGCAGTCGCAAGGTGTAGCGCATAATAACAGTTGTCCCATCCGAATCGGGAAGATGCGCAAGGCGCCTGTAGAATATAGTAAATGCGGTCAATCCGAGGTATGCCTCTGTTTTTCCGCCGCCGGTAGGAAACCAAATCAAATCCACAACATCTCTGTCGCAGGCAGTGTCATTTGTAACAGACTCGATACTCATTAACAAAAAGGCAATCTGAAACAGTCGCCAGGCATAGTTGTCCCCGGTTATACTGCGGGGGTCGCCATAGTCTAAAGCCTCAAGAAGTTTTGTTAAATCTTCATCTCCGGGATAGCGATCAATATCTGCCGTGTCGGATTGTAATTTCAAATGTACTCGCTGCATAAACATTGCCCTGTTTGCAAGAGAAAACGCAGTCCAAGCAACCGAATCATCATTTAAGACCTTCAGTCCTGCTAACATTCTGTTTCTTGCTTTAAGACAACCAGCGATATTGCTTTCAGCCGCTGCTTTGTAGCAGGCTGAAAGCTCCTGCTGTTTTTCTTTCAGCGTATCTATCCAACCGCTGTAAGCGTCTGCTACGCTTTTGAGTTCCGACAGTTTTTGAGACTTTTCCGTCTGATCCAAATCAGACAAATGGCGCATGGAAAGAGCCTCTTTATGTATACCTAAGCCCTGAGGAATAGAGAAATCCATGGAAGGAACTTCCGTTTCAGGGAAAAAGTCGTTATATATTTCGCCGTTTCCGTCGGCATCAATATTCCAGTTGACGGATGTGCCGAGTCCTGTTCCGTAAACGCGCTTATTTCTGTATTGAAGTTCCAATGACTGTTCTTCGGCATCTAACAAATTGAAATCAACCAGGGATGAATACTCGCAGAATCTAAACCCGTTTACATCAGATTTGATTTTGACTGTCGGCTGAAAAAGGCAGCGGGTTCCGTTCGACTTCTCTTCATCATCGTTTACAAGCATGACTGTAACCGAATATAAATTTTCATTGATTTTTCTTTTCAATGCAGTGATTTTTGCACTTGTTTCATCGAGTCGCTTATTGTTGTCTACATAATCTCCCGATGAGAAATCAATAACAACATCTGCATTGTGCGGGACTCGTACATATCCGCCTTTCAATTGGTCGCAAAGTTTATACATTGCAGGGAAAATACCATACTCATCGCCGTCAAGAAAATCTTGCTCATGTAAACCACGAACGGTTTTCCTGTTTAAGCCGGTACGAAGTTTCAGACACTTTTCTTCGTTGTCGTAAACCACATACGAGGACAGTTGGGGTGGCACTGCGTATTTCTCCGGGCAATCCGGAGAAAAGGGTATCCGACAATCAGGCATCGTCGCTCTTCTGTAAGTTGCAAATATAACTTCGCATTTCAGCAGCTGTGGATCAGATGATACAAGAAAAGTAAATCCCAGAGAAGACGGCATATTCTGCGCGGCCAAGCTGATTTCCTCGTCCAGATTTTCTTCCTCTGCAGGGGCAACCGGATCTGGTTTTTCCTTGCCGTCACCTTCAGTTCCTTCATCTTCGTCCGAAGGATCTTCCGGCAGCTCACCGGATTCTTCCTCCACTCGTGAAGAATCGTTGCTGTCGGCATTTAATTTGTTGTTTTTGGGAAAAAGTATCCCTATGGAGTAACGCACATCCGGGGAATTTGTTATCAGCTCATGCTCCGAATCAGGAATTGAAATTTCCGACCCGGGACCAAGCAATTCCTCCTTAACCCGAGTGATATACTCATCCCGGGCCGACAGAAACTCACGAATGGAGCTCATATAGCATCCTCCTTGTATTATAAAGTAGTAGTTTATAGCCCCTACCCAAGGGGCGTGTGCTAC
>OGZF01000557.1_pt1 | contig 32744 bp, 41 predicted proteins | sample 1576771 | NCBI WGS metagenome assembly OGZF01 (sample SAMEA3541536, study PRJEB24748) | human gut metagenome | biome: human gut; feature: human-associated habitat; material: faeces | place: China | collected 2012
TCGGAAATAGGTTCGGATTTTTCTTGTTTGGTGGGCGCGGGTGGATTCGAACCACTATTCTTTCGGTCTGTCCATTCCTGCCGTGTCAAAAAATGCAGCATTCAAGCCACTTTTCGGGCACGGCACGGAACGCGCGGTGCATCGCCGGAATAGCTCGAACGTTAAAAGTGGGTTGCAAAGTGGGTTATTTTTCGGGGCCCGGCGCGTACTCGGACAGCACACCGGAGACAGCCTGCGCGGTGGCGTCATCGCGGCCGGTGACGGCGTGGGAGTACCAGCCGTAGGTGTCCATGCTCTTGCTGTGGCCCACGATGCGGCGCAGCTGTGCGGGCGGCACGGCGTCCTCGATCATGCTCACAAAGGTGTGCCGCAGCTCGTACAGGCTGACCGGCGGGTCGATGCCGTTGCAGCGCTGGTAGACCTTCCAGTAATTGTACAGGCTCTGCTGGTTGGACAGCAGAAAAAGCGGGTCATCGTCCCGCAAGGGGCGCTCCTCTTCCTGCGTGCGCTGCTGCAGCTGGGCGCGGATTTCGGCCACAGCCAGAGGGTGCAGCACCACCGTTCGGATGGCGTTCTCGTTCTTGCCGCTGGTCTCTTCGTTCTGGCGGTTGATGGCCCGCCCGATGTGCACCCGGTCACCATCCAGATCGCCCACACGCAGGCCCAGCAGCTCACCAGGGCGCAAGCCGGTCATGACCGCGATGCGGTAGGCGTGCACGTTCTCGTCCTGCTCCACTTTTCCACGCACCACACGGGTGTCTGTGGATAAGAGCACCCGCAGACTGTCCGGTTGCAGGATCTTCCGGCCTTTCAGGCGGGCACCCTTCGGCACGGTCAGGTCCTCGTCCTCCGGGCGCAGGGAGGTGTATTTATGCTGGCGCGCCCACTTGACAAAGGCCACCTCCACGCCACGGATGCCCTGCAGCGTTTTGCGGGACAGGTTGCCCCGGCTCTTGCGCTTGCTGTCCGGATTCAGACAGCCTTCCTTATAGGAGCGGTTCAGCACGTCCTGCAGCATGCCGGTGGTCAGGTCGCCGATGCGCCGCGCACCGATCACCGGCAGGATGTAGTTGCGCCCGAACTTCTCCACCTGCTCGATGTTGCTGGTGCCACCCGTGGCTTTGACCGAAATCATGTACTCGGCCCACACGTCTGCGCAGCGTTTTGTGGTGCTGCTGATGCCCTCGTCCAGCCAGACGTCCGCCTTGCGGTTCGCTTCGCGCTGGCCTGTCCGGCCGGGCTTAGTGCTGGTAAAGGTGCGGCGCACACCGTCCTTCTGCACCTTGATCTGCCAGCGGTTCTGGTTCGGCAGCCAGACCGCTGTATTCGTTCGCAATCCCATAAAAATACACCTCCATGGGTACACTTTGACAAGCCTGCCCGGAGGTGGTACAATAACAGTTGCTTAGGCTGGTATTGTTCCTCGTGAGCAAGCCACTCTTTGACGCCCTACCGGTTGCCGCCGGTGGGGCGTTTTTGTTTATACATCTTCTAAGGAATTACTTTCGGCAAGGGCAAAAAGCTCTGAGCTCGCCTCGCCGAGCTCTGTTTTTTGCGCATCACTCATGTATTGCAGAAACGGAACAAATGCCTGGTGGTATTTTTCTGCCCAACCTTTCTTTGCCTTTGTTGTTTTCAAGCTCCTGATTTTAACACTGTATTTTTCCGCTGTGCGGTGAATGATCTCATTCACCGCCGCTTCCCGGAATACAGGATTCTGATATTTCTTCAGATCAGCAGTTGCGCTCACTGGTGCACCATACCTTTTGCATTTTTCCAGTTCCAGCAGTCGCCCAACGCAAAAGTCGTATCTCATAAAGAACGTGGCCGGGTCTGTTGTTGTTTCAAGGATTCTTGCACTCTCTCGCGCCTGTTTTAGGAACTGCGGAGCCAGAATCTTTGCGTTTTTCCGAGAATCAACCAGATCCATCTCACCCATCCATTCAGGGTTGGGTGTATAAATTTGCTTTGCATCATCAGAATCTTCGGCATCGCCTTGCAGATACCCGTCTTTGATGCCCTTTGCAGTTCCGTGGATCATGCTGAAAATCGAGAGTGCAACCCAAAAGACGACAACGCCGCAAACGAAAGACATCCCAAGTCCACAAGATGCTGATGCGATAAAGAACCCAAGACATCCAACCGCAAGACTGATAAAAACAAACTTTATCGGAACATTCAGGCCAGTCTTTCCGGAGGGCATCTTTGACGCAGCTCCTCCAATCGCTCCTGCTCCACGGAAAACGGCATCAATGCTCTTGTGTACTGTTTTATTGCCAGAATGCTTCCGGTGCCATTCTTTGCGGCCATAGGGAGAAAGTTTTTTACCCATACATTTCCTCCTCGGTTAAGTCTTCATTTTCCTTGTAATAGTAGTAAGCACGCCGGACATATTCCTCCGTGGTGTCCAGGAGCTCCGCAATCTCATCGGCATCACGGCCCTGCTTCAGCAGGTCGAACAAGACCTGCTTTGGAATCGCGTGCCGGATATACCAGTGATCTGCCCGCACCTCATGCCGCTCCACAATATCAAACGGAGTGGCCATAGAATAAAATCCGCCATACAGGCAATGGCCGAGCTCATGCCCGATGCGTGCCTGCTCTTCTGCATAAGTACAGGGCTTGGAATTGTCCAGCCCGATATAACACGCCCCATTGACTTCCGTTGACATGCTGCCAATGATCGGCATTGGGTAGCGCAGGACTTCCACATGATTTTCGGCCGCAACTTTATAAAAGTCAGCCCTTGTTCCCATTTGCATCCCGCTCCTTTATGAACCGGACAAACTGCTTGACCTCTTCATACTGGGCATCCGTCACGGGGCCGCCGCCAAAGAGAGCAAACTTAATATCATCCTCCGAAACCCCACCGGCACGCCCGGCGGGGCTTTTTTGTTCGCCGATCAGGTCATTCACCGACACTCCGAAGTAGGCCGCAACCTTTGCGAGAGTATCGCCAGAAGGAACAGCCCCTGTATTCTTCCATTTCGTGACGGTCGAGTTGCTCAGACCAATTTCTTTTGCGGCACGGCTGCAGCTCACGCCCTTTTCCTGGCACAGTTCACTGTATACGTCATAAAACACAATTTTCAACGCTCCTTTTTGTGCAGAGCGCCAAATCTAACCAAATTCAGAAAATTCCATTGACTTTCTAACCAAATTCAGATATCATAGTGTCACAGTTGAATCCGGTTAGCAAACAAGCCCGGAATCAACTGAATGGCTCAGGCTAGAATTTGCGCTGGATAATTGTTAGCACCATCATCTTACCGCAAATTCTAACCAAAGTCAAGTTTTTAAGCTGAAGGAGGTTAGAATTGTATGCCTGCACAATGGACAGGTGAGCTTGTTGGAAAAATGCACAACGCCGGTGTCACCGGCAAAGAGCTGGCCGCACAGCTGGGAAAGAATCCGAAATACATTTCCCAAGTGCTGAACGGTCACTACGAGCCCAAGAAGGCAGAGCGCGAATTCAACGCTGCACTTTCCGCCATCATTGAAGGCCGTCAGGAAAAGGAGGACTGACCCATGGCAAAGAAACAGTTTCTGAAGCTCCGGCGGCTGGCCGAGGATCAGGACATCACCACGGATGAGCTGGCCGCAAAGGCGGGCATCGTGCCCCGCACGCTGCGCAAGCGCTTTGCCGCGCCGGAGAGCTGCGGCACATGGAACTGGGAAGAGATTGACGGCATCTGCCGCGCGCTTCACATCCCGCAGGAGCAGATCGGAGAGTATTTCTTCCCGAAGGTTGAGAAAGGAGCATGAACATGAAGGCAAAACTTTACATCGACAGTGAGGACTCGACCATCAAGATCGAAGGTGGTCCCAGCGACGTGCTGCATCTTCTGGTGTGCGCAATCGCCCAGATTCTGAAGAGCTATTTCCCGGACGATTTTGAGCGGCAGATGGGCTGGGTGTCTGGACTGCTCTACAACACGATCCGCGGGCTGAAAGAGGAGGACGACGATGAAGATTAAGTCAAGAGTATGGCACTGGCTGGCCGTCGCCTGCGGCAGCGTGGGTCTGGTGCTTGGCATGGGTGCCGAGGGCACCGCACAGACGGGCGGAACCCTCAACGGCAACGCCTTCACCACGGCGGTGATTTTGGTACTGCTTGCAGCGCTGTTCATGAAGCTGGGCTTCCTGGCACAGGACCGCGAGGCGCGGGAAGCCAAGGGCCGCCACGGCTGCGGCAAGATCACCCGCAACCACGCCCGGAACCCGGAGTACCCGGAGAATCAGGATCGCGGAGCATGAGCGATTACATCCACAACGTCATGTGGTACACCGTCTGGGATGCCAAGACCGGAAATCTGGTAGCATCCGGCACGGCGGCAATGTGCGCCCGACGGCTGGGGTATTCCAGCTCCGGCAGCTTTGCCAGCGCGGTGAGCCACTGGCTGTGCGATGGCCGCCAGCACGTCAAGTACACCATCCAGCGGGAGTACATCCCCCGCAGTGAGGTGGACAGCCTACCGCAACGCCGCAAGTACAAAAAACAAAAAGCCCGCCGGTGCTGGAACACCGACGAGCTGCAAGGGATGATGGATTCGCCAATCACATCACCCCGATAATATCACAAAATCGGAGGTTTTACAATGAAAGGAATCCTGATCGAGCCGGGCAAGGCCCCGGTGGTCACCGCCCTGCCGGACACACTGCAGGGCATCGAGGCCATGCTGGGCTGCGACTGCATGCAGGAGGTGCTGCCTCGCACCCCGGCGGTGCTGCTGTTCGGCGTTCTCGGCAAAGGGCTGAACCGCATCTATCGCGGCCAGAACATCTACGGCCCCATCCTGTGCTACGGCTGGCGGAACAACACCCTGCAGCCCCTGAGCAAGGATCTGCAATCTGAAATGCTGGACCGCCTGAAGGACACGGAGGTGCGGGTATGAGCACCTACATCTGCAAGTGTGGGCGGCGGGTAAAAAAGTCCACCAATGCCGACAACACCGGCAATCGTCTGGAAGGGTACGGCCCGGGCCATGAATGCTATGGTTGTCCTTATGTCCTGTCGTGGGGCAATTACGAGTGGAACGAGGAGGCCAAGAGCTTAGAGCAAAAGGCCAAAGGTTATGAATGTCGCATGAGCAAAACGCTTGCTTATGATTCCAGTTTTATCGGCTCCACCAAGGACAAATGCACCTGTTCTGTCGTCAGTCTGGATTTTGATTTTTTGGAGCAGATCAGTTCCTGGGTCAAGAAAACTTTTACATCAGGTGAGTTGACTGGGTACTTTTCTCGAGGCGAGATTCGAGCCACAGACTACTGCCACAATGGCCGCTACCAGTACACGCTGTGCTGTGCTCAAAACAAAAAGGGCATTGCAGCTAAAGCAGCATTGTTTGAACATTTCTTCAACTCGGGCGGCAGCCGCAAGGATATGACCCCGCAGCAGGAAATGGAAAAGGTTCTGGCCGACATCAAAAAGGCAACTCAGGCAAAGGAGAAACTGGAATGTACGACGATGGATTCTGCGGCCCCGTCCGAGAATGCGGACGCTTCTTCTGCGACTGGTGGTGCGCCTTTGACGACTGGAACGACCTTGATGACGAAACCTGCCCATTCAGCCCCGCAAGACAAAACCCCAACCTCCTTCCCGATGAACTCTCTTGCCGCCCCCACCTTTGATTTCTCCGCCCTGGGCGACCTGTCCGGGCAGGCTGCAGAGGCTGACCAGCAGTTCGATTTGCACTATGGCACCGCACAGGACGAGTATCTCATCTCCTGCATCTATCTGGCCCGGGTGCACGCCCTGACGGCCAAGGCTGGCCGCTATGGCGGCGGTACATGGACAAAGTGGTACGAGAGCAAGGGTTTGAGCCATGGCAGCGCCACAAAGATGGTGCAGAACGGCGACGCTTTTAAATCGTCAACTGTTGACGAATTAAAACAGCTGCCCAACCTGACCCGGAAGGACCTGAACCTCATTGCCCGGTCCGGCTGTGCGGACCAGGTGGTGGCCGCCGCCGGGGACAGCCAGCGTGTCCAGGACCTTCTGGCCCAGATCAAGAGCAAAGACGCCCAGCTGGAGGCCGCTCACGCCGACATCTCCGGCCTGAAGGACCGTGCCACCGCCGCCGAAGCCCGGGAGGAAGAAGCATGGAGCATGGTGAGCAAGGCACAGGACGAAGCAAAGGCGGCACAAGAAAATCTTGACTACGAGGTCAGCCAGAACGACGCCCTGCACGAAGAAAAGGGGCAGCTGCTGCGGGAGTGTGAGGCGGCAAAGCAGGCCCGTGCAGAGGCCGAAGCCCGCGCCAAGGACGCGGAGAACCAGCTGGCAGGCTCCCGGCAGGTGGCCGAAGCGGCCAAGCTCCGGGGCGACAAGCTCAAGGCCGAGAATGATGCACTCAAGAAGCAGCCCATCACTGCGGTGGTGGACAAGGAAGAGGTGGAGCGTCAGGCCAGGGAAATGGCCGCCGAGATGACCGCCGACCTGCGGGCACAGCTGGAACAGACCGCTTCCGGCAGCGAACAGGATGCCCACAGCTCCTATGACAACGTACTTTTGGCCGACCGTTCTTTCCAGAACATCGGCAAAATGGTGATTCCGTCCCTCCGCAAGCTGCCGCAGGAGCAGCGGGAAGCCGTCGCCAATCAGCTCATCCGTACACTGGGACAAATTCAAGGGGAGGTATCACAATGTCTGTAAAGATCACGGCGCTGGAAGCCGAGAACGTCAAGCGCATCAAGGCCGTTGCGCTCACCCCGTCGCCCACCGGGCTCACCCTCGTGGGCGGCAACAACAATCAGGGCAAGACCAGCGTGCTGGACGCCCTGGCGTGGGCCCTGGGCGGGGACCGTTTCCGTCCGGACGCCGCACAGCGGGACGGTGCTATCGCTCCTGCTCACCTCAAGGTCACACTGTCCAACGGCGTGGTGGTGGAGCGCAAGGGCAAAAATGCCAGCCTGACCGTCACCGACCCCACCGGCCGCCGCAGCGGCCAGCAGCTGCTCAACGCCTTTGTGGAGCCGCTGGCCCTCGACCTGCCCCGCTTCATGGACGCCAGCGACAAGGAAAAGGCCGACATCCTGCTGCGCATCATCGGCGTGGGGTCGGAGCTGCAGGTCAAAGATCTGGAGATCAAGGGCCTGTACGACAAGCGCACCTTCACCGGCCAGCTGGCCGCCCAGAAAAAGCACTTTGCCGAGGAAATGATCTCCTACCCGGAAGCCCCGGACGAGCCGGTGAGCGCCTCCGAGCTCATCCGTCAGCAGCAGGACATTCTGGCCCGGAATGGCGAGAACCAGCGCCTGCGGGCCCAGTATGCAGAGCTTGAACAGCAGGTGCAGCAGTGTGTGGACGAGCTGAAGCGCACCCGGGAACGCATTGCCACACTGCAGCAGCTGGCAGATGAACTGGACGCCAAGCACACCAAGTTGTTCAATCAGCGGGAAACTGCAAGAAAGACCGTCTCCCAGCTGCAAGACGAATCCACCGCCGAGCTGGAAGCCTCCATCCGGGACATTGAGGAGACCAACCGCAAGGTGCGGGCCAACCTGGAAAAATCCCGGGCTGAGGACGAAGCCGCCCAGTACGCCAGCGAGTACGACCGCCTGACCGAATCCATCCAGCAGAAGCGCGCCGAGCGCATGGCCCTGCTGAACGGGGCCGACCTGCCCCTGCCGGGCCTCAGCGTGGAGGACGGTGTCCTTACTTACAACGGCAAGCACTGGCGGGATATGTCCGGCAGTGCCCAGCTGCGGGTGGCCGCCGCCATCGTGCGCCGGCTGAACCCGGACTGCGGCTTTGTTCTGCTGGACAAGCTGGAGCAGATGGACATGACCACCCTGCAGGAGTTTTCCGCCTGGCTGGAAGCCGAGGGCCTGCAGGCCATTGCTACCCGCGTTTCCACCGGCAGTGAGTGCCAGATCATCATTGAGGACGGCATGGTAAAGGATGCCGAGCCGCCTGTCACCGAAAAGCCCCAGCCCAGGAGCTGGACGAAAGGAGCGTTTTAAATGAGCAAGTATTCCGTGACCACCGGCGTGCAGGCCGCGCCGGTCAAGACCGTGCTGTACGGGCCGGAGGGCATTGGCAAATCCACCTTCGCGTCCCACTTCCCGGACCCGGTATTCATCGACACCGAGGGCGGCACCAAGCGCCTGAACGTCGCCCGCCTGCCCCAGCCCACCAGCTGGGCCATGCTGCTGGACGAGGTGGCCGAGGTGCGCAAGGGCAATGTGCCCTGCGGCACGCTGGTGCTGGACACCGCCGACTGGGCCGAGCGACTGTGCATCCAGGCCGTATGCGCCCGCGCCAAGGTGAACGGCATTGAAGATTTCGGTTACGGCAAGGGCTACACCTACGCCAAGGAAGAGTTCGCCAAGCTGCTGGACGCGCTGGAAGAGGTGCTGAACGCCGGGCACAACGTGGTGGTGCTGGCCCACGCGGCCATCACCAAATTCGAGCAGCCGGACGCCGTGGGCAACTATGACCGCTGGAGCATGAAAACCTCCAAGCAGGTGGCCCCGCTGCTGCGGGAATGGTGCGACATGCTGCTGTTTGCCAACTACAAGACCGTGGTGGAAAAGGCCGGCAGCGGCCCCAACGCCAAGAACAAGGCCAGCGGCGGCAAGCGGGTGCTGTACACCACCCACCACGCCTGCTGGGACGCCAAGAACCGCTTTGACCTGCCGGAGGAGGTGCCCTTTGATTACGCCAGCATTGCCTACTGCCTGCCCGGCGGCAGCGCACCGGCAGCTACCCAGACGCCGGTGCAGCACGCCCCGGCTCCTGCCCCGCAGCCCAAACATCAGCCGGATGCCGACATCCTGCCCACCCCGCAGGCACAGCCGGAACCGCCCCGTGAAGAGGTTCCTAAGGCCCTGTTCACGCCGGATCTGGTCGCCCTGGGCGTGCCGGAAAAACTGGCTCCGCTCATGAGCGCCAACAACGTGACTCCGGAAGAGCTGCAACATGTAGTGGGCGAGCGGGGCTACTTCCCGGAGGATATGCCCATCAAGGACTACCCCATGGATTTTGTGGAGGGCTGCCTGATCGCCGCATGGCCGCAGGTGCTGCAGATGGTTCTGGACAGCCGTGACCTGCCGTTTTAACGTACATTAAATAAAGGAAAAGCATTATGAACGAGATGAACAACGAAGGTTTCGCTTTGGGTTGGGATGACGAGTTTACCAACGAGCAGCAGGAGTTCGTCCTGCTGCCGGAGGGCGAGTACCCCTTTGAAGTGACCCAGATGGAGCGTGCCCGCTATGAGGGCGGGGCCAAGCTGCCGCCCTGCTCCATGGCAAAACTGACCCTGCGCATTTATGGCGGGGCCAAGGGCGACACCACCGTGACCCACCGCCTGTACCTGCATACCAAGACCCAGGGTCTGCTGGGCGCGTTCTTTGAGAGCATCGGCCAGTGCAAGCGCGGCGAGACCTTCCGCCCCCGCTGGAACGAGGTGGTAGGTGCCAAGGGCATCTGCAAGCTGGGCGTCCGGGAGTACACCAAAAAGAGCGGCCCTCACGCCGGTGAGACCGGCCAGAGCAACGAGGTGCAGCGCTTCCTGCCGCCCTCGGCACCCAAGGCGGCACCCTCGCAGGGCTGGACGCAGGGGGCATTCTGATGGGGCAGGAACTGAGACCCTACCAGCAGCAGGCCCGTGACCGCATCCACGCCGAGTGGGACGCCGGCCACACCCGCACCCTGCTGGTGCTGCCCACCGGCACCGGCAAAACCATTGTGTTTGCGTCGGTGGCTGCCGATCAGGTGCGTGCCGGCGACCGGGTGCTCATTCTGGCGCACCGGGGCGAGCTGCTGGAACAGGCTGCCGACAAGCTGCAGCGTTCCACCGGCCTTGTCAGCGCCGTGGAAAAGGCCGAATCCACCTGCCTGGACAGCTGGTTCCGGGTGGTGGTGGGCAGCGTGCAGACCCTGCAGCGCACCGCCCGGCTGGAACGCTTCCCGCAGGATTATTTCGGCACAATCATCATCGACGAGGCCCACCACGCCATCACCGACGGTTACCGCCGCATCCTGGACTACTTCAGCGGGGCCAAGGTGCTTGGCGTCACCGCCACGCCGGACCGCGGCGACATGCGCAATCTGGGAGAGGTGTTCGACAGCCTGGCCTTTGAGTACAAGCTGACCGACGCCATCAAGGAGGGCTATCTGTGCAAGATCATGGCTCAGACCATCCCGCTGCAGCTGGATATTACATCCGTGACCATGAGCGGCGGCGACTACGCCGTGGGCGACCTGGGCACAGCCCTTGATCCGTATTTGGAGCAGATCGCCGCCGAAATGGCTCGGCGCTGCAAGAGCCGCAAAACGGTGGTGTTCCTGCCGCTGATCAAGACCAGCCAGAAGTTCCGGGACCTGCTCAACGCCCACGGCTTCCGGGCTGCCGAGGTCAACGGCCAGAGCGACGACCGCAGGCAGGTGCTGGCCGACTTCGACGCCGGCAAATACAATGTGCTGTGCAACTCCATGCTGCTCACCGAGGGCTGGGACTGCCCCTCCGTGGACTGCGTGGTGGTGCTGCGGCCCACCAAGGTGCGCAGCCTGTACAGCCAGATGGTGGGGCGCGGCACCCGCCTTTCCCCGGGCAAGACCGACCTGCTGTTGCTGGATTTCCTGTGGATGACCGACAAGCACGAGCTGTGCCGCCCGGCAGACCTGGTCTGTGAGGACCGCACTGTGGCCCGCCAGATGACCGAGCATCTGGCCGAGAGCGGCTGCCCGGAGGACATCGAGGAGGCCGCCGCCCAGGCCAGCGAGGACGTGGTGGCCCAGCGGGAAGAAGCCCTTGCCAAGCAGCTGGAAGAGCAGCGCCGTAAAAAGGCAAAACTGGTGGACCCGCTGCAGTACGAAATGAGCATTCAGGCCGAAGATCTGGCCGGGTATGTGCCCGCCTTTGGCTGGGAGGCCAGTCCGCCCAGCGAGCAACAGACCGCCGCGCTGGAAAAGCTGGGCATCCTGCCGGACGCAGTGGAATCCGCCGGCAAGGCCGCCCTGCTGCTGGACCGCCTGAACAAGCGCCGGGACGAGGGCCTGACCACGCCCAAACAGATCCGCTGTCTGGAAAAGTACGGGTTCCAGCATGTGGGCACCTGGAGCTTTGAGGCCGCCTGCCACATGATCGATCGCATAGCGGCTCAAGGCTGGCGCGGCGTGCCCAAGGGCGTGAACCCCCGCACCTATACCCCCGCTGCGGAGCCGCCTGCTGCAGACAGTCCTTTTGATTTTGGATGGTAACGTGAATGGACAATGCGAATGAACTCAAAGAAGCGCTGGATTTTCTCAGCCCATCCGCCCTGACCTACGACGAATGGATCCTGGTGGGCATGGGCCTGAAGGAAGCCGGCCTGCCCGTGGAAGCATGGGAACAGTGGAGCGCCCGGGACGGGGGCCGCTACCACAAAGGCGAGTGCGCCAAGAAGTGGGCCAGTTTCCACGGCGGCGGGGGCAGCCCCGTCACGGCCAGCAGTATCTTTCAGCTGGCCTATTCCAGCGGATGGAGAGGCCCTGCCGGCCATGCACTGGACTGGAACGACGACATCTCCGCCGGGACGAACCACACAGACGGCCAGCTGGTAGACCCCCGTTGGGTGGAAGCCCACGATCTCGCCCTGCCGGAACAGTGGGACCCTGTGGACCAGCTCAGGCGCTACCTGCAGGCCCTGTTTGAAGAGGACGAGTATGTGGCCTATGTCACCGAGAGTTTCATGGCCGACGACAAACGCCGCCCGGCCAAGGGCAGCTGGACCCGCACCGCCGGGCAGCTCCTTGCCGAACTGGGCACCTGCGGCGGGGATCTCGGCAAGGTGCTGGGCGACTGGGACCCGGAGGTGGGTGCCTGGATCTGCTTCAACCCCGTGGACGGCACAGGCCGCAAGGACGCCAACGTCACCGCCTACCGCTACGCCCTTGTGGAGTGCGATAACATGGAGCTGGGCAAACAGCAGGCCATCATCAAGCAGCTGGAGCTGCCCTGCGCCGCGCTGGTGTACTCCGGCGGCAAGAGCGTCCACGCCATCGTCAAGGTGGACGCCCCGGACTATGCCGAGTACCGCAAGCGGGTGGATTACCTCTACGCTGCCTGCCAGAAAAACGGCCTGACCCTCGACCAGCAGAACCGCAACCCCAGCCGCCTGAGCCGGATGCCCGGCATCCTGCGCGGCGACAAGCGGCAGGTGCTTCTGGAGACCAATTTCGGCAAGAGCTGCTGGGACGAGTGGGTGGACTGGCTGGAAGCCGAGACCGACGACCTACCGGACACCGAGAACCTCGCCGCCGACTGGGAGCACCTGCCCCCGCTGGCAGACCCGCTCATCTTCGGGGTGCTGCGCAAAGGGCACAAGATGCTTCTGGCGGGCCCCAGCAAGGCCGGCAAGAGCTTTGCCCTCATCGAGCTGTGCATCGCCATTGCCGAGGGCAAGCCGTGGCTGGGCCAGTTCTCCTGCGCCCAGGGCAAGGTGCTGTACATCAATCTGGAGCTGGATCGGGCCTCCTGCCTGCACCGCTTCAAGGATGTGTACACCGCCATGGGCCTGCCGCCGGAGCACCTGAAAAACATTGACATCTGGAACCTGCGCGGTGCGTCCGTGCCCATGGACAAGCTGGCCCCCAAGCTCATCCGCCGGGCCCAGAAAAAGGGCTACATGGCCGTGGTGCTGGACCCCATTTATAAGGTAATCACCGGCGACGAGAACAGCGCCGACCAGATGGCCAAGTTCTGCAACCAGTTTGACCTTGTGTGCCGCGCACTGGACTGCGCCGTGATCTACTGCCATCACCACAGCAAAGGTGCCCAGGGCGGCAAGCGCAGCATGGACCGTGCGTCCGGTTCCGGCGTGTTCGCCCGTGACCCGGACGCCATGCTGGACATGACCGAGCTGACGCCCACCGACGCCATCCGGGAGCAGCTGCGCAACAAGGCAGCTTGTCGGGTCATCAAGGCCATGCTGGACAAGCGCGGCCATGTGGACGCCTACGGCCCGGACGATACCCTCAGCAAGAGCCGGATGCTGGCCGTGGCCAAGGAGTGCCTGGGCCTGGCCGACCTGCGGGCCATTGACGCCGAAGTCGCCGCCGCCCAGAAGCAGGCCGACGGCATGACTGCCTGGCGCATCGAGGGCACGCTCCGCGAGTTCGCCCGCTTTGACCCGGTGAACCTCTGGTTTGACTACCCGGTGCACAAGCCGGACAGCGGCCTGCTGGAAGATCTCCAGCCGGACGGAGACGTCAAGGGCTTTGCCGCACGCGGCGCGGAAAAGCGCTGGGGCAGCCGGGAGAAGCTGGCCAAGAACAAGTCCGTGGAGCTGTCCACCGCCTACGAATCCTGCACGATGGACGGCAAGGTCACTGTCTACGCCATGGCCGAGTATATGGGCCTGAAGCCGGACACCGTGCGCCGCCGCCTGAAAGCGGACGGCGGTTACTGGGTAGATGGCGCGGACGTGGGACGCAAAGAGCCCGGTTCCAACGGATGATTACAAATTGCAATATTTTGTTTTACGCAACGTACAAAAACGGTAAAATGCCCGCATAATCCGTCCGCGTCCGGCTTCCGGATTTCGGAAAATGCCGCATTTTCCTACGGATCCGGGACGGAAAATGCCTATATATAATAGCATAATCCGTCCGTGTGTGATGGGGTCTCCCGGAGGATGGGGCGTGCACAGCCCCCATCCATCCGGGGAACCCTCCCCATCACGTTGGCCTGCATCAAAAAAGAAAAACGAGGTGAACCCCATGTACATGCAATTCTTTATCCCCATGCAGCCGCCCACCACCACCCACAACGCAAAGCAGCTGCACGCCTACATGAAGGGTGGCCAGCCCCACGCGGTGCTCCACGACAGCCCGGAGCTGAAAGCCGCCCGCGCCAAGCTCCACGCATATCTCGCGCCCCATGCGCCCAAAGCGCCCATCCCGGCAGGCCAGCCGGTGCGGCTGCTGGTCAAGTGGTGCTTTCCCACCGAGGGCAAGCGCCGCAGCGGCGAGTGGCGCACCAGCAAACCCGACACCGACAACCTGGAAAAGGCCCTCAAGGACGAGATGACCCGCCTGCACTTCTGGGCCGATGACGCGCAGGTGTGCAGCGAGATCGTGGAGAAGTTCTGGTCGGACCCCTGCGGGGTGTTCGTCCGGGTGGAGGAGCTGGCATGACCTACGAAGAGAAAAGACGCTGGCTCAGTCGGTACGGGGACGCTATGGTAAAGGCCAAGCACCTGCGAGATGATTTAGATGAAGCAGAACGTGACACCGGTTGTACCACGCAGCAACTGACCGGAATGCCGGGCGGCAGCGGTGATGGGCAGAGTCTGGCACGAACTGTAGAACGTATTGAACGAGCCGAGAAAGCCTTGAATGCACAGATCATGCTGTGTGATGATCTCCACGCCGAACTTATGGCCCGACTGGAGGATGTGGACGACCCGAAGGATTACGAGGTCCTGCGGCTGAAGTATCTCCGCTTTCAGGACTGGGAGCAGATTGCGCAGAAGATGAGCATCTGTGTACGGCAGGTTTACCGTCATCACCGTAAAGGTGTGGATGCTTTGGAACTGTGACAGATGTCAGTAAAACGTCAGTACGACGTCAGTGACATGTCTTTGATTTCATGATAAAATAGTATCATCGCAAGAGCCCGCAGGAAAGGTTTACTCCCTTCAATCCTGCGGGCTTTGTGCTGCCCGGCTGCGACAGGGGAACAACCTTTACCGACCAACAGCCTGAATGTACCAGCCGGGCATCCTTTGCATATTTCTGCCGTCCTCCGGGGCGGCTTTTGTTTTACCTGAACCATGAGAGGTGGTGACGTGTCCAACGAAAAGAATCTTATCCCGTTCAACAAGCGAACGGAGAGCGAACAGAGAGAGATCGCCCAGCAGGGCGGCATTGCGTCCGGCAAGGCACGCCGCCGCAAACGCAGCATGAAGGAAGCCGCCGACTATTACCTCAGCCTGCCGGAGACCGACCGCCGCCGGGTGAACGCCCTGCTGCGGGATGAGGTGGACCCGGAGGACGTGGACAACCAGATGAGCGTGGTCATGGGCATGGCCGAAGCCGCAAAGCGCGGCGATGCCCGGGCCGCCGGGGTGCTGCTGAAGATGCTGGGCGAGGAAGCCCCGCAGGAGGACCCCGGTGCCGACGCACTGGAAAACGCCCGCAAACTGCTGGGAGGAATCGACAGTGCCATTGACTGAGTATCAGCAGGCGTTTCTCCGCAGCTGCTCCCACCGCTGGAACATCAAGACCGGCGCGACTCGCTCCGGCAAGACCTATCTGGACTGTGCCGTCACCATCCCGCAGCGCATCCTTGCCGCGCGGGACGAGGGCCTGCTGGTCATGTTGGGCAATACCCTTGGCACGCTGGAACGCAACGTGCTGGAACCCATGCGGGCGCTCTGGGGGCCGGATCTGGTGGGCATCGTGCGCACCTCGGCGTCCGGCAACATCGTGCAGCTGTTCGGCCGCAAGGTGTATGTCCTCGGTGCCGACAACAAAAAGCACATTGCCCGCATCCAGGGCGCGGCCTTCGAGTACGCCTACGGCGACGAGATCACCACCTGGGACGAGGGCGTGTTCCAGATGCTGAAAAGCCGTCTGTCCTGCCCGCACTCCCATTTTGACGGCACATGCAACCCGGAAAACCCGCAGCACTGGTTCAAACGCTTTCTGGACAGCGACGCCGACATCTACTGTCAAGCCTACACCATCGACGATAACCCTACACTTCCGGCCCAGTTCGTAGCCGATCTGAAAAAAGAATACACCGGCACGGTCTACTATAACCGCTTTATCTTGGGGCAGTGGATGGCCGCCAACGGCGTGATCTACCGCCTGCTGGCCGACAGCCTTGCCGCCGGAGATGGGCGTTTTTTCTGGCCTGTGGACAAGCCGCTGCACCCGTGGCGGGTGCGCATCGGGGTGGACTTTGGCGGCAACGGCTCCAAACATGCCTTTGTGGCAACGGCCATCCTACCGGGCTGGTCCGGCGTGGTAGGGCTGGCATCCCAGCGCATCGACCCTGTGGCGCAGGATGCCGACTTTCTGGCCGACCGGCTGCTGGAGTTCTGCATGGCTGTCTTTGCCCGCTGGGGCGAGATCCAGTACATCTTCTGCGATTCCGCAGAGCAGACGCTGATCAATCACATCCGGGCAAGGCTCCGGCGCTGCAAACTGAGCTGGCTGGCCGACCGGGTGGAAAACAGTGCCAAGATCCGCATCAATGACCGCATCCGCCTGACCTGCATCCTGATGGGCGGCGGGCGGTTCTGGCTGCTGCCGGAGGCGGCCACCCTCCGGGATGCCCTTGCCACGGCCCTGTACAGCGGCAAGCACCCCGGCGTGGACGAGCGGCTGGATGACGGCAGCACAGATATCGACACATTGGACGCTTACGAGTACACCATCGAGCGCGATTTCAAGAGGTTGACCAACACATGAACATCACCGCATTTCTGAACTACCTGAACAAGACGCGCGGGTGGGCCATCGATACCGACTACTACGGCCACATCGAGACCTGGCGGCAGTGGTGGCAGGGCAGCGTGCCCAAGGTGCACACCCGTGCCGCTGAATACGCAAACGGCACCAAGAAACGCCCTATTGCCTCCCTGCGGATGCCGAAACGGGTCTGCGAGGACTGGGCAAACCTGCTGCTGAACGACCGCACCACCTTCCAAATCAAGGACGCTGCCACCGCCCGGTATCTGCTGGGCGACGATGAGCAGCAGGTGGGCGGCCTGCTCCGGGAGCTGCACTTCTGGCGCAATGCCAATGCTCTGGTGGAACAGGCCTACTGGTCCGGCACCGGTGCCTTTGTACTGAGTGCCGAGAATCTGACTGTCGTGAAAGGGAAAGCCGTCCCCGGCCCGGATACCCGCCTGAAGCTGGACTATGACCCGGCTTCCTGCATCCTGCCTCTGCGGGTGGAACGGGGCATCGTGACCGAAGCAGCCTTTGTCTCCGAGTGCATGATGGAGGGCAAGCCTGCGGTCTATCTGCAGACCCACACCGGCAATGAGACCCGGCGCACCATCCGCAACGAGTGGTTCCGGGTAACGGATGGAGTTTCGGGTGCTCCGGTGTTTGAAGCGCTGCAGGCCCCGCAGGGTACGGCAGAAAGCATCACGGTGGAGGGTTCCCCGCCCTGGTTTGCCCTGTTCAGCCCGGCAGCAGTCAATAACCTTGACGGTGGCACAGGGCTGGGCATGAGCGTCTTTGCCGAAGCGCTGGCCGAGGCTCAGGGCATCGACCTTGCCTTTGACAACTACCGGGAGGATATCCGGCTGGGCCACAAGAAGATCTTCTACTCTGCAGACATCTGCCGCAAGGTGGTGGATCAGGAGGGCGTGGAGCATTCTATTCCACCCGATGACGATGTGCAGAGCCAGTTCGTCACCCTGCCCCAAAAGGAAGGGAGCCTCGACCAGTCCAGCGAATACCACGAATACAACCCTGACCTGCGGGTGGAGCAGAACCACAAGGCTGTGCAGGATATGCTGAATCTGTTCAGCTTCAAGTGCGGTCTGGGCTGCCACCGGTACAACTTCGAGCTGGGCAATGTCACCACGGCCACCGAGTACAACGGCAGCCGTCAGGATCTGGTGGCCAGCGCCAACAAGAACCAGATCCCCATCGAGGGGGCGCTGGTGGGCATCGTGCGGGCCATCCTGTGGGCGGCAAAGAACCTGCAGGGGACAGCGGTGAACCCAGACACCCCCATTTCTGTGGACTGGGACGACAGCTACATCACCGATGCCGAGACCCGGATGAGCCAGATGCGGGACGATGCCCTGAGCGGCCTTTTGCCCCGGTACAAGTATCTGTCTGCCCGGTACGGGGTCAGTGAAGAGGATGCCCGCAAGCTGGCACAGGAAGCCGCTGACGAAAACAAGCAGCCTGAGCTGAGCTTCGGGGGTGTCTGATGCTGTCTCCATCTTATCTTGATTCACTTCCAAATAATTTAGTGCTTTTATTTCAGCAGGTCGAGGACGATATCCTGCGGGACGTGGCCCGGCGCATCTCCAAAATGGAGAGCCTGACCCCCACGGCCAACTGGCAGCTGTGGCGGTATGAGCAGACCGAAGCCCTCCGGCAGGACGTGGTGAAGAAGCTGGCCCGGTACACCGGCAAGAGCGAAGCCGAGATCCGGCGGCTCATGCAGGAAGCGGCCACCCGGGCCATGGAAGCTGAGGACGAGATCTACTATCACTACGGCAAGGAGCCCACGCCCTTTGCCGACAATGCCACCCTGCAGGCCCTGCTCAACGCTGGCTATCAGCAGACCGCCGGAACCTTCCACAACTTGACTTCCACCACGGCCAACACCGTCAGCGGCCAGTTTGAAGCCGCCCTCGACCGCGCCCATCTCAAGGTGAGCAGCGGTGCGTTCGACTACAAGAGCGCCGTCAAGAGTGCGGTGGACAGTCTGGCCGACACCATGAAGTACGTCACCTACCCCACCGGCCACACCGACACGCTGGAGGTTGCCGCCCGCCGGGCGGTGCTCACCGGGGTCAACCAGACCGGTGCAAAGCTGCAGGTGGCCCGGGCCGATGAGATGGGGGTGGAGTTCTTCGAGACCACGGCCCACGGCGGGGCCAGGCCTTCACACGCCGAGTGGCAGGGCAGGCAGTTCCACCGGGGCGGCGCTGTAGACTACATGGGCAAGCACTACCCGGACTTCGAGGCCGCCACCGGCTACGGCACCGGGGCCGGGCTTTGCGGCTGGAACTGCCGTCACACCTTCTTTGCCATCTTCCCTGAGCTGGGTGCACCGCCTGCATGGACGCAGGAGAGCTTGGAAGCCCTCAACGCCCGGGACATCGAGTACAACGGCGGCAAGTACACCCGGTACGAGATCAGCCAGATGCAGCGGGCCCGGGAGCGCACCGTGCGCAAGTACAAGCGCCGCTATCTGGCCGAGGATGCCGCCGGGGCCGACACCACCGCCAGCGCCGTGAAGCTCCGGCAGGCCCGTCAGGAGCTGGCCGACTTTATCAGCGTCACCGGCGGCAGAGTGGACAGCGCCCGGACGAGCGTGGCCGGGTTTGGCAGGAGCGAGAGCAGTAAGGCCGCGTGGGCGGCGAAAGGCTATGAAAAACAGCAGAAAGATGCTATAATCATTGAGAACCTTCGCACCGCCGCAAAGCTGCCCAAAACCGCTGCGATCCACCTGAAACCCACCGCCATCAACATTGACAGCCTTACATTTGACGATGCGCACATAAATCAGGAGCGCTCCCACAATGTCAGTGAAAAGCAGGCTAAACAGTACATCCGGGATGCAAAAATCTCTGTCACCGTCTGGAATGGCCAGTTTGAGCGATACTATGGGGCAGAAGGTTCAGCGTATGTCCGTACAGGAACAAACGAGATTCGCACAGCATTTAGCCGTGACCAATATGATGAAAACACGACTGCTTTGGTTAAGGAGATGAAAAAGAATGGCCTTCTTGGGTAATGTAGAATACAGACCGGATGAAACCGGAACCGCCGCAAGCGTCAAGTGCCCGCTGGTAGACGATTGGACAGACCCCATTGATTGCATGGAAAATCAAGCTGTCATTGACAGCTGTATTCCTGCCCGGTTCAAGGTGAAGCCCGACTGGAAGAAAATCTGTGAGGCCTGCCCCTTCCGGGACTACTGATACAACCAAATACCGCAAGCGTCTTTGCTCGTTTGAGCAGGGGCGCTTTTTTCATACCGTTTTAGCTCAGATGGAAGAGCGCCGGTCTCCAAAACCGGATGCCGCAGGTCCAAGCCCTGCAAACGGTGCCATCGCAGAGGGCAGTGCGTACCCTGCCCAAAGACCGATTGCTGACAGAGAACAGCGTAAACAAACTGTGGTCTGTCCCAAACGAAAGGAGTTTATCCCATGAAGCGTGAAGACGTGAAGAAACAGATCCCAGGCATTACCGAGGAGCAGCTGAACTGGATCATGGCCGAGAACGGCAACGATGTCAACCGGGAAAAGACTGCCGCCGAGCAGTACAAGAGCCAGCTGGAAAACGCTCAGACCCAGCTCAAGACTGCCCAGGACGGCCTTGCCGCCTTTGATGGCAAGAAGAAGCCCGAGGAGTACGAGGCCGAACTGGCAAAGCTCAAGGGCGATATGCAGGCTCAGGCTGAGGGCTTTGCCTTTGACAATGCCCTGAACACCGCCATTCTGGGAGCCAAGGGCCGCAGCGTCAAGGCAGTCCGGGCACTGCTGGATCTGGATGCCCTCAAGGGTTCCAAGGACCGTTCCACCGATATCTCCAAGGCGCTGGAGGAAGCCGCAAAGGCGAACCCCTGGGCCTTTGGCGAGGCGGCAGAGGGCGGCGCTGGTTCCGTTCACGTTTCCAGCGGCAAAGAGCATGGCACCCCGCCCGCCGGGGATGTTGACCCCGTGACCGCTGCCTTCAAGAAGATGAACCCCGATATCAACATCGAATGAGAGAAAGGATATTCTTATGGCACATGAAGCACAGGTCCGCTATTCCAATCTGGTCGACCTCAAGCTGCGCAAGACGCTGGTGAAGAAAGTCGGCGTGATCTGCAACAACCGCTACGAGGGCAGCCCCAAGGCCGGTTCCGTCAAGGTCCCTGTCCGTGACACTGAGGTGGTTGTGAACGACTACGACAAGGTCAAGGGCGCAAAGCAGACCAGCGGCGACACCACCTACCTCACCGTCAACATCGACCACGACAAGGCAGTGAACGAGATCATCGATGGTTTCGATGCAGAGAGCGTTCCCGGTGATCTGGTTGCCGACCGCCTGGACAGCGCCGGTTACTCTCTGGGCCTGCAGATGGATTCTGACGGCTCCGTGGAGCTGACCACCGCAGGCACTGCCTTCGGCAATACCACCGCCCTGACCGAAAAGACCATCTACGCCAACATCGTGGATGCTCGCACCCAGCAGTCCTCCATCGGCGTGCCCACTGCAGGCCGCTGGCTGCTGGTCTCCCCGGACACCTACGGCCTGCTTCTGAAGAGCCCCGAGTTCATCAAGGCTTCCGACCTGGGTGACGCAGTCGTTCAGACCGGCGCTGTGGGCAAGATCGCAGGCTACACCGTGTTCGAGGATTCCACCCTGGGCGAGAACGTCGAGTATGTGGCCGGTCATCCCAACTGGTTCGCCGTCATCGACGAGTGGGCCGTTCCCGTCCATCTGCAGGATCTCTCCGGCTCCGCCGACTTCATCGGCGCATCTGCCGTGCAGGGCCGTAAGGTCTACGCCTACAAGGTCACCAAGGCTGCCGCCATCCTCGTCAAGAAGCACGTCTAAGGAAAGGAGCCGCCATGCTGTACTGTACCTATGACGAATACCAGGCGGCGGGCGGTACGGTGCCGGAAGCGGCCTTCGGGGTGCTGTGCAGCCGGGCGTCCCGCCTGATCGACAGCGCCACCTTTGGCCGGGCAGAAGCCCACGCCGCCGAGTGTGAGGATTGCCGCCAGATGCTGGCCGACGCCTGCGCCCAGATCGTAGATCTGTTTGCCGCACAGGCCGCCGTGGGTGCGGCTCCGGGCGCGGCAAGCGTCTCCAACGACGGATGGAGCGTGAGCTTTTCGGCAAACAGCAGCCTGTCCGCAGCGGTGCGCACGGAAGCATGGCACGTTCTGGAAACCGCTCTCGGCGCAGACCCCCACGGCCTGCTGTACAGGGGGTGCTTCTGATGCAGGGCACTGTCACCGTGGTCAACCTCATCCACGACACCGCCGCCGAGACCGACACGCCGGTGTGCTGGGTGTTTCCGGCCTGCAGCTGGCGGGAGCGGCGCGGTTCTTCCGGCTCCGGCACCGCCAAGGACCCGGAGCGTACCACCCATGTGCGCATCTCGGCGGGGCTTTGCACGCAGGGCTATCTGCCCTATGCCCAGTGGGCGGCGCTGCCTGTCGCCGAAAAGCGCAGGCACTGGACGCTGAAACGCGGCTGGAAGCTGGTGCAGGGCGCGGTGACCACCCTGACCGCCGAAGAGTACGCCCACCTCGAAAAAACGCACCTGTGCTGCACCGTGTCGGCCATCTCGGACAACCGGGAACCGCTGCTGCCTCACTGGCATGTGGAAGGGAGCTGAGAACATGAGCGAAATGATCCCGTTCGGGCCCGTTGCCCCGTCGGCAAAACCGAAGTTTGACCCGCCGGATGGGTTCCGGTATCAGACAGACGGCATCCAGATGCAGCTGTCGTGGCGGCCGGACTTCGGCGCGGAGAAAACCGCCGCTCTGCAAAAGGCACAGTATGCCCTCGCACAGGAAGCGGCCAAGCTGATCGACAGCTATGTGCCCTTTGCCACCGGCACCCTGAAGAACAGCGTGAACCTCGCCAGCAAGTATGACGAGGGTCTGCTGGTGTATGACACGCCCTATGCACGCAAGCAGTATTACCTGCATGAGCAGGGCACTTGCCTGCACGGAGAGACCGGTCTGCGCGGCTCCTACTGGGGCCAGCGTGCCCTGGCGGACGTCGGAGAGCACCTCGCCCTTTACGGTGCGCGGGCTGTCACGACCTTCTGGGGAGGGATGGGACACTTATGAGCGAGAGACCCACCATTGCCGCCCTGCGGGCGTGGCTCAAGAGCTGCCCGCTCATCGCCGAAGAGCAGGAATCCACCGGGGCGGCGTTCCGCATTGCAGGGCTGGATGAGGACGCCACCGCCTTTTCCATTGAGGACAGCCCCGGCGACCCGGTGATCACCGAGTATTTTTCCGGGCGGAACATGGCAAAGAATTACCTGTTTTTGTCCCGGCGGGAATACGGCGAAGCGGACGTGCTGGCCATCCAGAACAGCGGCTTTTTTGAGCAGCTCACCGACTGGGTTCTGGCCCAGAATGACTGCCACCACCTGCCCGCGCTGGCCGCACCCCGACAGCCCATCGGCATCGCCGTCACCTCCACCGGCTACATCGTTACCAGCAGCGCGGGCAGCTGCCGGATGCAGATGCAGCTGCGCCTGACCTACTATCAGCCCAAATGAAAGGAGTTTTGCTATGACCGTAGCAGAAGCCATTACCAAGTCCGGCATCACGCCCAGCGCGTCCTATACCGGCATCGAGACGGCAGATGACTTTGTCTTTGCCATCCAGACCGAGAGCACCCAGAGCAAGGAGACTGACTGGGTGGTCTGCGCCGACCACGTCAAGGAGCACAGCGGTGCCCTGAACGCCACCACCGCGGACGAAGCGTTCATCCGCACCGGCACCGTGACCAGTAAGACCGGTACCCAGCGCACCTTTTCCATCAGCGGAAACCGCTGCGTGGGTGACGATTTTCAGGACTTTGCCCTGTCGCACAAGATCAAGTACGGTACCGGCAGCGACGTAATCGTGCCCTACATCTATTTCAGCATCCGCACCGGCAAGGGCGAGAGCGGCAGCGCCTCCCTGATCGTCACTTCGGATGCGGGAGGCGCTGCCGGTTCCCCGGCCACCTTTGCCTGCGATGTCAAGAGCATCGGCATCCCTGCGGAGTTCAACTACATCACTGCAGCCGCAGGCTGATCTTCCCCGCATCTTTCCCCGCTCCGCCCGGAACGGGGATTTTTTATGCCGTGAAAACAGTTCTCTCCGGGGCAGCACCGGGGCACGGCGCAACGAAAGGAGCCAGAAAATGGTTATTTGTGGACAGGAATTCAACTTTTCCGTGCTGAACGCCAACGACATGGACCGCTTCGAGGATGCCAACGAACGGATGCAGCAGGCGGGCCGGGCCGAAAAGGAACGCTTCAACCGTGGCGGCGTGCGTCTGGGCGACCATATGCGTGCACAGGCGCGTCTCGTGATGGCCTGCATTGACGAGATCCTTGGCGCGGGCGCCTCTGCCCGGCTGGGTCTGGATGAAAACGATGCAGCGCCCATCTATGACGTGCTGGACGCCATCAACGAGGCCTGTATGGCCGAAAAGCAGCGCTATACCAGCCGCATCCCCAAGCCCCAGCCCATGAACCGGGAGCAGCGCCGGGCAGAGAAAAAGCACAAGCACGGCCAGAAGCCGCAGGCCGTGAGCTTCCCGGCACAGCCGCCCGCCGCCCGGATGGTGGAGCGGGTGGACAAAGCCGCCCGCCGCAAGGCCCTGCTGGCAGAGCTGGCGGCGCTGGATGACTGACCTGCTGACGGACGCCCTGCCCACCGTATGGCACGGCAGGCGCATTGACCCGGACTTCCGGCACATGGTGCGGCTGTCCGCTGCCTACAGCCACGGAGAGGTCGAGGCGGACCCGGTGGCCTTTGCCATGCAGCTGTGTGGGCAGTTCTACACCGAGCGTTTTTCGCCCTCCGACCTGCAGGAAAAATACAGCTGGCTCATCGAGTTTTACTGCGCCGGAGAACAGGCCGCAGAGCCAGCAGCGGCAAAGCCTGCCAGCAGGCCCGACACCGGCCCGGCGTTCGACTACCGGTGTGACGCGCCCTACATCGTGGCGGCGTTCCAGCAGGCCTACGGCATCGACCTGACCACCGAAAAACTGCACTGGTTTCGGTTCCGGGCGCTGTTTGCCGCCCTGCCGGAAGATACCCTCATGGCCAAGATCATGGGCTGGCGCAGCGCCGACCTCAACGATTACGAGGGCAGCATGCGGGAGCATTACGCCGCGCTGAAGGAACGCTTTGCCCTGCCTGCCGCATTGAGAGGGGGTGCCGCCGTTGCCCAGACCGTTGCCGAACACGACGCGGCATTCCTGGCCCGCTTCCGGCACTGAGCGGGTGCCGGTGCCCTGCCCCTACTGCGGCAGGCCCCTGCCCGTGTGGGCGGTGCGCACGGCCACGGCATCCGGCGTGTGGGTCAAGTGCAAAAATCCGGCCTGCCGCCGGGAAGTAGAGATCAAACTGTAAAGCCTGTGCCCTTGTGCCCGCGCTCTGAATGAGAGGTGGACACAAGTGGCAGATTTCAGCATCACCGGCGAAGTAAGGCTCAACAGCGACCCGGCGGAAAAGAGCACCAGCAAGTGGACCGTTGCCGCCGGAAACATGATCGCGGACTTTGCAAAAAAGGCCGCATCGGAACTGGGCAAGGTGGTCCAGAGCGGCGTGGACTACAACGCCAGCATGGAAAGCTACCTGACCAACTTCAAGGTCATGCTGGGCAACGAGGAACTGGCCGCTGCCAAGCTTTCCGAGCTGCGCAAGATGGCGGCATCCACGCCCTTTGCCCTGTCCGACCTGACCGAGGGCACCCAGATCCTGCTGCAGTTCGGCATCGCCGCCGATGACACCACCGACGTGCTGAAACAGCTGGGCGACATCTCCCTTGGCAACGCGGACAAGCTGCAGACGCTGGTGCGTGCCTACGGCAAGATGTCCAGTGCCAAGAAGGTCACGCTGGAAAACGTCAACATGATGATCGACGCGGGCTTTAACCCGCTGAACCAGATCTGTGAAGCTACCGGCGAGAGCATGTCCGACCTGTACAAGCGCATCTCGGACGGCAGAGTCAGCTTTGAAGAGCTGCAGTATGCAGTGCAGGCCGCCACCAGTGAGGGCGGGCAATTTTACAATGGCATGCTGGAAGCCAGCCAGACCTTCAGCGGCCGCATGTCCACCCTGAAGGATAACGTGGCCGCCCTGACTGGCGAGCTGACCAGCGGGCTGTTTGCGGCGCTGGGCGACCTTGTGGTGAAGCTCAACGACGTGGTCACCTCCTTCCTCGACAGCGACGAGAAGATGGCCCAGCTCAAGGACACCATCGGCATTGCTACGTCGGTGGTCGCGGCGGCGGGCGCAGCGTTCCTGGCTTACAAGGGGTATGTGGCGCTTGCCACGGCTGCCGAGGTCGCGCACACCGTTGCCACCACGGCCATGACCGCAGCCAACGCTGCCGCTGAGGCGGGAGCCACCGGTCTGGCGCTGGCACAGGCCGCTTTGAATGCGGTGATCTCCGCGAACCCGGTGGCCCTGCTTGTGTCCGCACTGGCAGCTCTGGCAACCGGCCTTGTGACGGCCTACAAGACCAGTGAGACCTTCCGCAACACAGTAAACTCCGCATTCAGCACGGTCAAAAACATTGCCCAGAGCGCCATCGGCACGGTGGTGGACTGGATCAATGATCTGGTTGCAAAAATTGAAGGAGCAGCGGCAGCACTGGCCAACCTGAAGAACGGCATCGGTGCTGCGGCGGATGCTTATAACACCGCCTACAACAACGCCATCAACAACTATAATCAGCGCAAGAGCGCAAAGCAGTGGGACAACTCCCACAAAGACCTCGAATGGGACGATGACAACGGATGGGTGCCGAAGGGCACAAGCAGCTCCGGCAACGGCAGCAGCCGCGCCGGGAGCCAGACAGCTGCGAATCCTTATCCGGCCATCGCCAGCGGAGCCAAGAAAGCCAGCAAGGCCACGAAGGAAGCTGCTGCCGAAGTGGTCAAGTCCATCTCGGACACCACGACCGAAATCGACGGCAAGATCACCCGCACCACCGAAAACATCACCGAGACCTTGTCTAATGGCAAGGCCCAGCAAAAACAGGTCATCACCGAGACCTCCCGCCAGATGGTGGAGGGCGTCCTGAAGGACATCAAGACCATCACCGAGGTAGATGAAAAGGGCAAAAAGACCGTCAAGCAGACCATGGAGACGGTGCGGGAGGTGGCCAAGACCATCACCGCTACCACCTCCGGCATCGTGGACGGCGTCAAGACCAGCACCAAGACGGTGACCGAGACCCTGACCGACGGCACCGAGACCCAGAAGCGGGTCATCACCCAGACCTATGACGACGTAGTGGACGGTGCCCTCGTGACCGTGGAGCGGGTCAAGACCATTGCCGCCGATGGCACCGAAGAGGTGGCCGAGACCACCAAAGAGGCATCCATCAAGAGCTTCGATGACCTGTGGAAGGAGCTGCAGACCCACGCCGACACCGGCCTGCTGGGCACCTTCGACAGCCTCTATACCGCCGTCAAGAACAAGGACTGGAAGTCCATCGGCCTGTGGGCGGCAAACGCCATTTACGGCGGCCTGACCGCCGATCAGAAAAAGCAGGTCAATGACTTTGCCCTCGGTCTGGTGGACAAGCTCAACGAGGCACTGGGCAACGCTCAGACAGCCCTCGTGCAGAAGGGCATCGACATCGGCACCCAGATCTGCAAGGGCCTGACCTCCGGCTTTGGCGAGGTCTGGACGCAGGCCAAGACCCTCGGCACCCAGCTCACCGGCATCTTCCAGGGGCTGAAAGCGCCCTTGAGTAGCGCCGCGCTGGCCATCAGTCAGGGCCTGTCCGGCGGTCTGATGGCCAGCTTCCCGGCCATCTACGCGGGCGTGGGCTCCATGGTGGGCACCATCGGCGCGGCCTTTGAGGGCATGATGACCGCCATCGCCTCCGCCCTGAATGCGACCGTGTTCGGCATCCCCATGGGCGTGATCGTGGCGGGTGCCGCCGTGGCGCTGGGCGTGGCCATCGCGGCCATCTGCGCAAGCCTCGGTGCCTCCAGAAAGAGCACGCCCAGCCCCGGCGGTGGCAGCGCTTCCGGCGGAAGTTCCGGCTCCGGCGGCATCAGCGGAGACATCGACATTTCCACCGGCACCGGCAGTCTGGAGGACGCCATCACCGCCAACACCAAGGCGCTGGAAAAGACCAACGCCGCCCTTGCCGACATGATCCGGCAGGCGGGCAGTCTGGTGCTGTCGGACAACATGCGGCTGGGCAACACCGTGGCGGCGTCCGGCACGGCCCGTGTGGCCGCAGCCGCCAACACCTACCACCGCGAGGGTGACACCAACATCACCCAGAACTTCTACAATGGCCACGATACCGCCGCCGCACAGCAGCGGGAAGCCCGCTGGGAGGCCGACAAGGCCCGCCGCCAGCGCCGATGAAAGGAGGACACCAATGCTCTTTAAAGATCACTTGAAGCTGGTCACAGACGCCGGTGCCGTCCTGCATCTGGGCTGGGACTACAACGCGCCCTACGCCCTCGACCCGCTGAACGGCGTGGATGTGGACATCCAGACCGCTCACGGCATCAACCAGACCGGTGACACCGTGGAGCGGCAGCGCGTGGGCGGCGTGTCCCGTACTCTGTCGGTGGTGTTCTGGGGCGGCCATGCCCTCGACAATGCCCGCAATTTTGCTCGGAAACTGCCCTATTACACCACCGGCACGATGTACTTCGGGGATGCGTACTTCACCCGCTTCGTGGTGCAGAAAACGCCCTACTTTTCCAGCTACACCGAGCCGCGCTGTGAGCTGATGCTGTACAGCCCAAAGCCCTACTGGTATGGCCTGACCGCCACAGCCCGCGTGCTGGGCGGCTACCAGCCAGCGTTTACCTTTCCCGTCTGCTACGATTCCCACACCTACGGCATCCGGCAGGACGGCGAGGCGGCAGTGCTGCGCAACCCCGGCAGCCTGCCGGTGCCCTTCGCGGCCACGCTGACCTGCTCCATGCCGGTGGTGCATCCCAGGGTGGTGGATCTCAGAGACGGGGCGTTCATCGGCTTTGACCTGACCTTACAGGACGGCGACAGGCTGGAGATCTACCGCAGCACCACCGACCGGCTGGCCTGCACCCTGACGCGGGAGGGCAAGACCAAAAATTGTTTTTCCGCGCTGGACGAGGACAGCACCCTGACCGAACTGCAGCCCGGTGACAACATTTTGTCCATGCAGGCCGACAGCGGCGCGGCCTATTTGCAGGCATCCGTGAGCTTTTACCCGATGGAGGCGGGCATCCTGCCCGAACCGCTATGAGACTGGACGTTTTGGACGCCGACACCCTTGCCCGTGTGGGCTGGGTGGACGTGTGGGTGTCCCTCTACTGGGACAGCCCCTATTACTCCGAGGGCGGCTTTACTCTTGAGGTAAGGCCGACCACCGAGAACCTACAGCTTTTGCAGGAGGGCCGGTGGCTGGTGCGCAGCGACGAGACGCCCCGCATCCCGATGCGGATCTGCGGCAGGGCCAACCAGAACGAGGACGCAAACCTCGTGGTGAGCGGCTACCCGGCCACCTGGATCCTGACCAAAAGGGTCTCCGCTGCACCCATCAAGGGGCAGAACGCCGAGCAGGCCATGCGCAGCCTTGTGGCGGCGGCAAAGCCGTGGCCGCGCCTGGAGCTGGGCACCGAGTACGGCTTCGACACCGTGTTCGACAAGCAGACTTCTGGCGGCAGCGTGTTCGACTACTGCCAGACCATCGGGCAGGCCTGTGATCTGGGTTTCCGGGTCATCCTGAGCGGCACCGGCAGCAGCAAAAAGCTGCTGTTCGAGTGCTTCCGGCCCACCTTCGACCCCAACAACCGGTACAGCCCCAAGTGGGGCAATCTGCTCAACGCGGGCTGGTCCTTTGCCGATACCGATTACGCCAACGTGGCCCTTGTGCAGGGGGCCGGTGAGGGCAGCCAGCGGGCCACCTGCTGGGTAGGCGATGTAGACAGCACCGGAGCCGACCGGCGGGAGATCTACATCGACGCCCGCGACATCCAGCCCGACAAGGAAAAGGGCGAGACCACCGCCAGCCAGTCTTACCTCGCCAAATTGGCAGACCGGGGCGGCCAGAAACTGCTGGCCCAGCTGCGCATCGGCAACATCGAGTTTGACGTGGACGATGACGCGCTGGCCGTGGGCGACGTGCTGCGCGTCAACCTGCCCCAGCTGGGCTACACAGCCATGGTGCGGGTGGCCGACATCATCACCGAGAGCCAGTCCAGCGGCACCACCCGGACCATCCGGCTGGGCACGCCGAGCTGGCACAAGACGTAAAGGAGGGCTTATGGCCGATATCATCACCTACCCGGAAAACGGCATCCGGTACTACGCCGACGACGCTTCCGGGTATCTCAGCACCCGCCTGAGCGGCGTATACAGCGCCGACGAGGACTTTGCCGTGACCGCAAACGGAGACCTGACCGTGACCGTCAGCGCCGGGCAGGCGTGGGTGCGTCCGGCCCGCTTCCGGGGCCGCAGCATCATCATGGAGCAGCCGGAGACGGTCACCCTGACCGCTGCCGACGCCGTGCGCAGCCGCATCGACCGGCTGGTGCTGCGGTACGACGCAGCCGCCAGAAAGACCAGCCTGACCGTGCTGACCGGCACCCCGGACAGCGCCAGCCCCACGGCACCGGAGATCACCCGCACCGCGCTGGTGTACGACCTGTGCCTGGCCGACATCCGCCGCCCGGCGGGCAGCACTGTGGTCACCGCTGCCGACATCACCGACACCCGCGCGGACGAAGCCGTGTGCGGCGTCATGCGGGACGGCGTGACCGGCATCCCCACGGCCCAGCTGCAGGCGCAGGCGCTGGCCATAATGACCCAGCTGTCCACTGAGCTGCACGCCAAACTCGACGCCCTGGACGCCGCCATCGCGGGTGTGGAGAGCGGGAGCTTTTATACCAAGGCAGAGGCGGACGCGAAATTCGGCACGCCGTACAGCCTGCCCGCTGCTACAGTCAGCACGCTGGGCGGCGTGAAGGTGGGCGACTATCTGGACATCGCTGCGGACGGCACCCTGAGCGGCAAGACGCTGTATGACACCATCGCGGCCAGTGTGGCGGTCAAGTCGGAGGCGCGGCTGGTGTGGAACTACGGAAAGTTTGACATTGACCGAAATCAAGTGCACACCTATCAGGCTCCATCTGACGTTGACTATTTTGTCTATAAGTATGCCAGCGTCGATGAGAACGTGACGATTCCTCGCGGAAACACGGTAAAAACATCGGTCGGACAGGAGTTCACGATTACTTTCCAGACAGACGGAACCATCACGTTCACCAATGCAAAAAGCAGCTACAATAACAGAAATTATGTGTACAACGTCACATTTACCGGCTACCACTACCCCACCCTCGCGGACCTGCTGACCGAGACGCAGGCCGCGCAGGCGGACTATGACGCGCTGGACGCGGAGGACAGCGCGATTGATGCACCGGACGATGTGACGCAGGAAGAGTAACGCCAAGAAAGAAAGGACGTGAGAGCATGGCGATCAAAGTATATTCCCTTGCAAAAGACGGCAGCAAAAAGCTGTCTGCAAATTTTGCGGTGAGGGAGTTCAGGTGCAAAGATGGGTCTGATCCTATCTTTATTGACTCCGAACTGGTGGAACTGCTGCAGAAGATCCGCAGCCATTTTGGCAAAGCGGTGAACATCAACTCCGCGTTCCGCACGGCAAGCCACAACGCGAAGCAGAAGAAAGCATCCAAGTATAGCCAGCACCTTTATGGAAAGGCTGCGGACATCTGGATTGCAGGCGTGCCGGTGGACACGCTGGCCGCCTACGCCGAAACGCTGCTGCCTGACCGGGGCGGTATCGGTCGGTATTATAGCGATAACTTTGTGCATGTCGATGTACGCGCAGCGAAGAGCCGCTGGACCGGGTAAGGGGGTGATACCAATGGCAAGTGTTCTGATGTCGGATGCACCGTATGCATCCTGGCTTTCTGGCGTTTTAACTACACTCGAAGAACACAAGATCGACCGCATTGCGGTTGCAGCACCCTTACCGAATGGCGAGGTATTCACAGGCTACTTCCGCTTGGACACGATGGACAAGGCCCTTCTGGCGGCCAACATGCAGGCCGACGCTGTGCTGGACGCAGTGTGCCACAATGGACAGCGCATCCAGCAGGCATGGAGCGATGACATAGATGAGGAGGTGTAACCAACGGACGACGCAATCGTCGCCGCCCTGCTGAGCGGTGCCGTGACTTTGATCGGGGTGCTGATTGCCAACAGCCGCAGTCAGGCCGTGACCGATACCAAGCTGGAAGAGCTGACCCGCGAGGTGCGCGAGCACAACAATTTCGCCCGCCGCGTGCCCATTCTGGAAGAGCAGATGAAGGTGGCCAACCACCGCATCGCAGATTTAGAAGCCAACGAACACGAAAGAGAAAGGAACTGACTATGAATAACCTGAACAACAAGATCTCCGCCGGTACCATCGCCCGCACCGCCTGCCTGCTGCTGGCTCTGACCAACCAGATCCTCAGCGCCTGCGGCAAGCCCGTGCTGCCCATTGAATCCAGCACCGTGGAGCAGCTGGTCACCGCTGGCATCACCACCGTGGCCGCGCTGGTGGCCTGGTGGCAGAACAACTCCTTCACCGCTGCCGCGATCCAGGCGGACAAGTATCTGGAGGACAAGAAGAGCCAGGTCAACAAGTAAGGTCGCTATACTACTTAGCCGCTCCGGCGGCAGGCCGAAAGGCCGCACAGCATGACAACAGCCCCGTGGTTCCGGTGATTCCGGTTCCATGGGGCTGTTTTTTTGCAGCGCATTCCGACATGTTGCGACATATTGCAACACTTTCAGCACATTTCCGGCATTTTCCAGCTAGAGTTGTACCGGAAGGAAGTGTAAAAAATGACCACTTATGATATGACCGACTTTGCCGCACAGGTGGACGGGGTGCTGCGCCCGCTGGGCATCACCCGCAATATGCGGGCTTACCACACTCTGAGCGAGGCGCTCCGGCTGATCTGCGAGCAGGAGGACCGACTGGAAGCCGTCCAGAAGGAGATCTACGAGCCACTTGCAGACCGTCATTGCTGCGACTGGACCGCCATCCAGAGCATGATCCGCCGTGCCGCGCAGACCTCATGGGCCACCAACCCCGCTCAGGTGCAGCATCTGGCTGGCTACCCGCTGACCGGCTGCCCCAGTGCCGTGCAGTTTCTGGAGCTGCTGTATAATGGGATGGTGAGAGGGGTGTAAATCGCCTTAGCCCAAAAAGTGGGTTGCGAAGTGGGTTTGCACAAAAGAAAAGCACCCGGAAACTTACGTTTCTAGGTGCTATTTCTTGGTGGGCGCGGGTGGATTCGAACCACCGAAGCTGAAAGCAGCAGATTTACAGT
>OGZF01000576.1_pt1 | contig 31663 bp, 30 predicted proteins | sample 1576771 | NCBI WGS metagenome assembly OGZF01 (sample SAMEA3541536, study PRJEB24748) | human gut metagenome | biome: human gut; feature: human-associated habitat; material: faeces | place: China | collected 2012
CCCGAAGACTTTCGCCAACTATCGAACCATCGTCCGCAAGCATCTGCGCCCGTACCATTCGCAGAAAATGTCGAACCTGAACGCCGCAGTCTGCGACCGCATCGTAAATGGCCTTACCGTCGCGAAGACCATCGACGGCAAGAAAATGCACGTGAAGGCCAGTCTCAGCCTCCGCCGCCAGACGCACACCACGTTGAACCAGATTTGCAATGCCGCCGTAGCGGATAGGATTCTTCCCACGAATCCGATGGGTGGCGTTCCCACTCCGAAGGACAAGGACATCAGTCTTGCCGACGAACGCAAGAACGAAGCCCACGAGCGTACCGCATTCACCGACGATGAAGCCAAACGCATCCTCCAAGCCGCCAACGAATTGGGCATACGTGACGGCGCGAGGGAATGGTTCAGGCTGTGCACCGGTATGCGCCCCGGCGAAATCTTGGGGGCTTCACTCCAAGACCTCGAACTGACCACCACGGCAAACGGCATCCCCTACGGCGAATACACCGTCAACTGGAAACTGGAGGAGTTGAAAAAGGAGCACGGTTGCGGCGAACCAGACCGTAAAGGTGTGTACCCGTGCGGATACAAGCGTGGTGCCGCATGTCCGCAATGGAGGTGGCGTATTCCAGACGGCTTCGACATGATCGAGTTGCAAGGCCGCTGGTGTCTCACCCCGCCGAAATCGAAGCGTGGAAGGAAAGTGCCAATCATTCCCGCATTGGCGCAGACACTCGGAGCATACTTGGTGGATACCGCTGAAATACCGAACCCGCATGGACTCCTGTTCCGTCATGATGACGGCTCCCCTATCGAACCGGAAGAGGATATCGAACAGTTCCGCAAACTGTTGGAAGCGGCGGGAGTACCCAATGCGGAGCATAGGAGCCGTCACGAAACCCGTCATACCGTCGTTACCATCCTCATGTCAATGGGCGTGGATGTCGGACTGGTCGAGGAAATCGTGGGCCATTCCAGCCGTCTGATGGTCGAACACTACCGTCATGCCGGGTTGAAAGAACGGTTGGCCGCGATGGAAACGATGAACAAGCCATTGCAACTCGACTCGTATAAGCTAGGCGACAATGAAGGCTGAAATAACCGAAGACCAGTTCTGCGAATACATCGTGGACAAGCTGAAAAAATATGCGTGGCGTTTAGCGCGGGAAGGCAAACTTTCGTGGATTGACCGTTCTTACAACAGCAACTTCGCACTGGTGAAAAACCATGCCACTTGTGACACGTCGCTCACCTACCATGACAGAGTTCATATTAACCCTCTTCAAAGACAGCTTCAAACACATAAATACAATTCCTCAATGAAAATGCTTATTCGCGGGTGAACGACGCATTCATGTCCTTCACCCGCACTATTGTTATATTTGTTCTATTTCGACACGAGAACAAGCACAACGATAGCGAGAATCAGCATTGTTGCATTACCTATAGGCTCCTCCTTTCGTTTTGCTATGTGGAAGTTCTGCTAATAACCGCTAGCCTTAGCAGAACTTCCACATAAAATAATCTATCGGACATCCGTATACACGAAAGAGCTAGCCGACAAATGGTATGACTTACTGGTTAGGTGCATTACGCTTAACAACATCGATACACTAATCCAATAACAAGAAAAAGCCCCTCCCCCAGCAATGCTGAGAGAGGGGCAATTCAGACTCGCGGTAGCATGTCATACAGTTTTTGAGTGTCCAATGTCACGCCATGCATTCGGCTGAAATCAGCCTCACCGCCGTGCATCCTGTCGGCCTTCATGCCCTTCGTGAGCTCGCGCTTCCACTTCGTCCAAAAATCATCATGCTCTTTCTTGGTCATGATGATGATTCTACCGTGCGAAACACAAAAAGCCCCTCCCCCAGCGTAATCGCTGAGAGAGGGGCAAACTTGTACAGGACGTACTAGTTGGGCATAGTATTCTTACACTTCTCCAACATCATGTTAGAGAAATGAAAGGTTTCTACTCGGAATACCGTGCCTTCAACTCGCTGACGCCAATCAAAGCGCCAACCAGCACGGCCAGAGCGTTCAACGTGGTCACGATCTGGTCAACGCATGGAAGGTTCCATGCTGGGCCTACCACATGCACGAACACGGCCAAAGCGGGCAACGCGATAAGCGCCAACCACTTCAGCACCTTGTACGCCTTGTCCGGCAGGATGTACTTGTTTTCCTCGCCAGTTTCTTCCTGCGGCTTTTCGCCGTCATTCTGAGTCTCCTTGACTTCATCGACCATAGTTACTCCAATCACCAGTAGAGGGTTTCGCCCGGATAGATCAACGCCGGATTGCCGGAACGATAACCGTGGATGCTGTACATGTTCACTCTGTAGTATCCGGCGATACGACTCAACGTGTCACCGGAACGGACGGTGTAACGATGCGTGCTGTACGTGTTGCTGACCGGCTGTCGAGCGACGCCGGTGCCACGACGGCAGACCGTCTCACCAGCGTAGATGATGTTCGGGTTGCCCGAACGATAACCCGTGTACTGGTTCCAGCTACCGCCATTACGTGCCGCGATGGTGCTAAGAGTGTCACCACTCTTGACGGTCACGCAGACGCTACCGCAGTTCGTGTTGGCCGGAGCGCTCACTGTCGAGCCTCCACCCAAACGCTGGTTCACAATCGCCATCACACGGTCGTAGGCACCGCCAAGAGCCTGACGACGCTCATTGCCGTTGCCGTACACGCCGCGAATGACCTTCGTGGCCATGTCATTGTAGTCAGGCGTGGCAGTGACCTGCGGTCTGACCGGATCATGCCTCACCTCGGCATGGGTCTTACCCCTATCGCCGTTCGCGATTTTCTGCCAAGCGTCACGCTCACCGAAGAACAGGTTCAAATCCAACGGGCCGACACCGTTCAGATAGCCGGTGGACGCATACTGCACCATGCCCTCGCCCTTGCTTCCGGCGTTCCATGGAGTGGACTGCCAGCCGGTCGCGTTCATGGAAGCGTATTGAGCCTTCCACAGCATGCAATGGGCGCGTACGTCTGACGGAATCTGGTACACGGCGGAATCCTGCACGTACACGATGGGCCAGACCTTGGTACGCGCATACACTTGGTTGACCCACTGGCGCACCCAGTCGCCGTTGCCCCAAGCGGCGTTGCCGTTGGACTCCCAGTCCAACGCGAGCACGCACTGGCCCACATAGCCGTTGAACTGGTTGAGATAATGGTTGACCTCGGCGGTGACGTTGCCGCCGTCCGCGTAATGGTAGCCGCCGCAAGCCTTGCCGGTCTGACGCGCCCAATCGGTCTGGCTACGCCAAGACGGATTCACGTAGCCACCACCCTCCGTGATCTTCACGATGGCCGCGTCGGCGTCCACCACGCGCGTCACGTCTGCACTCTGCCAGCCGGAAACGTCGATGACGTTCATGTTCGCGCTGGCGACCGGCGCGACGGCGACGCACAGCACCGCAGCCAACGCGGTCAACGGCCTGCCGATATGCCGACATGGACGCTTGTGCTTCGGCTTGCCTTTGTTGTTGAGGATGCCCACATCCTCTCCTTCCCGCCCCAAGTCAAGGGGCAAATAGAAAAGCCATCCCGAAGTGGGATGGCTTTAAAAAATGATGTGAAAATCAACGCAAGTGCGCGTTGAGCAGCGCGACCGTCATGTCCTCCGTGACGTTGAGCTTCGCGGTCGTCACGCTGCTGGCCGCAAGCTTGTCGGTCGTGACTGCAAGAGCGGTGATGTTCCGCGCCTGCACGCTGTTCGCAGCCAATTTGTCGGCGGTCACAGCGTCGGCCACCACCTTGTCTGTCGTGACAGCGCCAGCCACGATGCCACCAGCCTGAATCTTGTACGCGCCATGATTGAACACGATGACGAGCGCGAGCAGCAGCATGTATGCGCCGCCAGCGATGGCTAGATGCGTCATTGCCTGTCCTCCAAGTATTTTTCGGCGGCGTTGACTATCCAGCATTGCGCGTCGAGTTTTTCGAGTTTGGCGAGTTCGTATCGGACGGCCTCAGAATGGTCGTGCGCTTGGTCGCCGTAGATCAGTGAAATCAGCGTGTTTTTTATGGTGTCGCGGCAGAGTTCGTCCATGCGCTCGTCAAAGCGCTCCGTCCGCTCGCCCAGCTGCCTCGTCTTGGCGAAATGCTGGGAAAGCACCGAATTGTAAGGCAATCGCTCGGGGTTAACGTGCGCATACAATCCGGTCGCGAGCGATTCGAGCGCCCCCGGCCAGATTTTCAAGCACAGTGTGATTACCGCGCACGCGCCGCCGACACCACCAAACCCCGCTAAAAACGTTTGAAACACATCACATCTCCTTGAAATCGTTTAATCTTTTGGCATGGTGTCGCCATCGAAATAATTGCCCGGCAATCCCAACGAGACGAGCTGCTGCCACTGGTCTTGAGGCACGCACAAGCCCTTGCTCAGATTGACCGTGCAATTGTTCAGACCGACGAGAATGCCGTGAGTGGTGCTGGCGGCGGTGAAGACGTAATCCACGCGACCATTCGAAGTGACCAGCCCACTATCGCTGCCATTGGTGGTGAGACGCAAGCGCGGATTGTCGCCACTCGTGGACAGCATGTAACAGACGACGCTCACATGGTATTTCACGCCCGCCGTCACCCCCGTGAAGGTGATGTCCGATGGTGTCGTGTTCGTCGTCTTGACGCTCACACCGTCTTTCGGCATGACGCAGTGATTCACGATGGGAGTCATGCCACCACCCCCATAGGAGTTAGGCGCGCGGCATCGTATCCCCGTCGAAATATTCGATGCTGTCGAGCAGGGTCTTGTTCGCCTGGTATTCGTCCCACGTGCAGATGAGCATGTTCGTCACTGTGACGGTCGGACTGCCTGACTTGACGTGATAACTCATTGATATCGGATGGGAATTGTTGATGATCATCTTGTAGCTGACACGTTGTCTTGCGTTGATGTCGCCATCCGCTCCGATTATCGAGATAGTGCCGCCTGTGACGTTCACCTCGACGCTGATCTGATATGTCGCCCCATTCACGCTCGGAAGGGTCGTGATATTCACCCACTTGTCGGCTTTCAGGGTGATGGTCGAGGATGGGCTCGTGCATAGGTTCGTGACCATCATCGGACATCACCCGCCCGACGAATCGCCTTAATCGCGTGGCATCGTGTCTCCGGTGAAGAAGCCCGGAAGCCCCCCCGAGCGCCGCGTCATACGTGTCGGCGGCTTCCACGCTCAATTCGCTGATGGCCATACCGGAGGGGACGGCCAGGCGCGTGTCATTGGCGATCGGGGTGAAGCGGATCGTATGTTTCCCGACCGTCTGGGCACTTGGGCATTCGCTCGTGCTGCCGGAAAAGATGCCGATGCTTTTATTCGTCGTATCGTTGCTGACGATCCTGAACGTGCACACGTATTCCACGCCGACCTCGCACGCGAAAGGCAGGTCGATGTATTCGCCTCTGGTGTTGGCCAGCGTGCCACCGGGCATGTACTTCGATATGTCGCCGCCCTTTTTGACGACATGGAAGCCGGTGGGGTCGAACTTTGGGTTCGGCCACAGGTTAATCCTCTGCATTCTCATCTCCCTTCACGCTTTCGAGCACATCCTTGGGGATCAATTTCATGGCCGCGTTGAGCTGACTGGTCAGGATTGCGATTTGCTTGTTGAGAGTGCCGATTTGCGCGGAAAGCGTGTCGATGACGTCGTTCGCGTCGGCTGGAATCTGAGTCAAAATGTCTCCTTAAATACGAAACCCCCGCAATCCGCGTGGATTGCAGGGGTTGAAAAAATTAGAATGCTGGATTAGTCGGCGGCGGTCATCGTGTCGATACGAGTAACCGCCTTCAATTCGTCCAAGGTGAGGGTGCGTCCGAGATTCGTCTTCACGTCCGTCAAAGTGACATCGGCGCCGGAATCATCGAACGTCGCAAGCACGCCACGCTGGTAATCACGCCACGATTCGGAAGTGCCGTCAGTGCTGGAAAACTCCAATCCCAAACGGCACAATTCCGCGCGCACCGACTCCTTCGGCGGACGCAAATCAAGCACGCCAGACGGCTCGGCGGGCGTCACGTCAGTCGCGGTATCGGTATCGGTATCGGTCACATCGGCCATAATCAATCTCCTTATTGCTGGTTGTTTTGAGGTCGTGGCATGAGGGATTGGTAAAATCTCTCCTCGCACTCGTCCAGATTTGATTGACTGGACTCGTCATTGAGGAAATCGTCAAGACCCTCAATGTCCTTGGTCACGGTCACGTCAATGCCACTCGACGGCTCCTCATCGGAGTCATCAGCCGCCAGTGTGGCAATGAGATTCGCGTCCGTCTCATTCGACATGACCGGCAGGTTCATGCCCTCACGCGCCTTATTGCGCGCGGCGGTCAGCGGGTCATTCAACACTTCCCCATCAGCCGCAAGCATGCTCACGCCGGTGGCGGAATCATTCAGCGCCGATTCAAGCGCCTCATACGCGCCTGTCCATACGCCGCGCCCCGTTTTCGGGTCGTACCGGCTCGTGTCCTCCTTGCCCTGCATGATTGCGGCGATCGCTTCACGGGTCGAAGCAAGGCCGAGCAGCGCCTTCCACGAGACGAGCACGTCGGTCGTGAACACGAAACTGTCCGACCCGTTTATGGGCGGATTGCAGCGGATAATGCAAAGCCCACTGTTCTCATCCGTTTCGAAAGTCGCAGACAAGATTTCCTCCAATCACTTGACCAAATAAGCCAGGAATTCCGCGTAAACATCCACCGGGCAAGGCTGGTCGGCGTTATACAGCTTCAATGTGAAGCCGCTCTGGCCGCCCGTGTTCATCGGGTGCGCGATGATGCCCGCCCATTGTGAATCCGCGTTCGCGACGACGTAATAGTGGCCGTATTTCGTCGGGCTGAACGTGCAATCGACTTGCATGGAAGCGCCGGTCGCAATCTTCGAGCCGGGATTCGGATACCACGCCTTCCACGCAGCCTGGGCATGGAACGTAAAACGGTTCGTGATGCCGCCAAGATAGCCGCCGAAATACACGTATCCGGTGCCGATGTTCGCGCCGACTCCGACCTCGCCGTTCGCGTCTTGCGCTTCGAGCCAGCACTCCGAACCGTTCGCGCTATCGCCGGACAGAGTGAGGAAAGCGCTGCTTTTCTTGCTCTCGTCCGGCTCGTCGTAATCCGTGTTCGCCACGGCATGCACTCTGGATGTGACGCCGCCGCTGCCGGTACCGCCTTTCTTGCGCGGCTTCGATCTGAGAGACATGAACGCGGCAGGGTCGTTCTTGCTCACGTGTCCGCTCCACAAGTCCAGTTCGCCCATCGCGCCGACCTGATTCGACTGGATGACAGAAGCGATGGCCGGATGCGAAAAGTAGGCGGTGGACCCGTTGTAAGCGGGGAATTCGATGCCATCACCGGTGAAAGTCTCAGATCCGCCGATGATGTAGGTCTGATAATCCGGGCTGATGCGCACCCTGTGCCCGCTCGTGCGGGTTTGGAACGTGCCAGTCAGCAGATTCGACTTGCCTTTGCCGTCAAGATAGACGGTGCGATTGTGGTTGCTGTCCCACATTTGCAATGCGGTGCCGTTGAGCTTCATGCCGGTGTTCTTGGCCTCGGAGCTCTGGAATATCGCGCCGGTGAAGACATAGCCTTTGAATTGGCCCGCCGCCACCTTGTCGGACGTGATGGTGCCAGCCGCGATCTTGACAGCCGTCACACTGTTTGCCGCGAGCTTGTCGGCGGTGATGGCACCAGTGACAATCTTGGACGCATTGACCGAATTAGCGGCCAGCTTATCCGCATTCACCGCGTTGGCGGCCAGCTTATCGGTCGTGACAGCATTGGCGGCGATGTCGCCCGCCTGAATCTTATGCACATTCAGCAGCGCCACGGTCATATCCTCAGTGACCTTCAGCTTCGCGGTCGTGACGGCATTCGCGGCGAGCTTGTCGGTGCCGATGGCATTGGTCTGCACCTTGCCAGCAGTCACCGAATTAGCAGCCAATTTATCCGCATTGACCGCGCCAGCGGCGAGCTTGTCGGTCGTGATGGCATTAGCCGCAATGTCGCCCGCCTGAATCTTGTGGACGTTGAGCAAGGCCACCGTCATATCCTCAGTGACCTTCAGCTTGCCCGTAGTCACCGAATTGGCCGCGATCTTGTCGGACGTGATGGCCAGTGCGACGATGTTCCGCGCCTGCACCGAGTTGGCGGCGAGTTTCGTGGCGGTCACCGCGTCGGCCACCAGCTTTTCAGTCGTGACCGAATTCGCAGCCAGCTTGTCCACCGTGATGGCATTGGCCTTGACCTTCTCAGCGGTCACGGAGTCGGCAGCGAGATGCTTCGCGGCCACGGTTCCAGCAGCGAGGATGTTGTTCGCCACGAGGTCGAATGGCTCGAATCTCGTACCGTCCCATGTCAGGACTTCCACCACGCGATCAGCGAGCGGCACCAAGACGCTTGGTGAAGCGTTCGGCGTTCCCTGCCAGTAGGTGTAGAAGTCGGCCAGCATTGACGGCGAATTGTTCTTCTCGCCTTTCCACCTCGTCCAATACTTTTGCGTGCGCCACCACATGTCGCCCGGCTTCAGACCGTCATGATTCGGTTCGTCGGGGCCACGGTAGATGAGGTTCTTGCCGTCGGCGGTTGTCTGCGCCTTCTTGGCTGCGGCCTGAGCCTGATTAGCCTGAGAAGCCGCGTTGGCGGCAGCGGTCGAAGCCTTGTCGGCGGTGGCTTGAGCGGTCTTGGCCGCATCATTCGCCTTGACAGCCGCATTCGCGGCGTCGGTAGCGGCCTTGTCGGTCACGGCCACCCAAGCACTGCCATTCCAGCGCTTCGGCGTGTTCGCACCGTTCGTGGTGTCAATCCACAAGGTCGAAGCCTTGCGCATCGACGTGGCCGGTGCCGTGCCCTGGATAAGCACGTCGGCCTTGCCGTTCGCCACGCCAGCGGCGGCAGCGGCAGCGGTATTCGCCTTCCTCGCGGCGGTGGCCGCGTCGGTGGCGGACTGTGCCGCACTATCGGCGGTGGCCTTGGCCTGAGTCGCCACGCTCGACGCATTGGCAGCGGTGGTCTTGGCATTGGCCGCATCCGTCTTGGCGGTGGAAGCGTCGGATTTGGCGGCTTTCGCGGATTCGTTGGCGGTGTTGGCCAGCGTCTCCGCATTGCCTGCGGTCTTCTTCGCGCTTTCGGCGGCGGTCTGGGCGGCATTGGCCGCGTCCTTGGCCTGACCGGCGGTCGCGGTAGCGCTCTTCGCGGCGGTATTGGCCGCATTGGCGGTATCCTGCGCGGTCTTCGCCGCACCAGTGGCCGTATCAGCCGTGCCCTGCGCGTTTTTCGCGGCGGCAGCGGCATTCTCGGCGGTCTTCTTGGCGTCGGTGGTCTTCGCGGCATTGTCCGCGATGTCGGACTTCGCCTGAGCGATTTCGTCGGCATTGCGCTCCACGTCGGCATAGCCCATGTGGTTCCACGTGGTGCCATCCCAGACAAGCGTGTCAATCACACGATCGGACAAGGGCACAAGCACGGAAGGAGAATTATTGGCTTCGCCCTGCCAGTACGTATAAAAATCGGCCAGCATTGACGGCGAATTGTTCTTCTCGCCCTTCCACCTCGTCCAATACTTCTGCGTCTTGAGCCACAAGTCACCGACAATCAGATTGTCCTTCGGCTCATTCGGCCCACGAAAAGTATGATTCTTGCTATGGGCTTCGGCATACGCCTGAGCCGCCGATTCCTTGGCCTTGCTGATCTCGCCATTCGCGGTGGTCAGGTCGCTTTTGGTCTGGGCAATGTCCTTCTGCGCCTGCGTCAAATCGGTCTTGGCCTGGGCAAGCGTTTTGGACGCCGCGTCAAGACCAGTCTTGTTGGCTTGGATGTCCTTCTGCGCCTGCGTCAGCTTGTCAGTGTTGTCCTTCAGCGTGGCGTTGGCCGTGCCGATCGCCGACTGATTGGCCTTGATGTCGGCCTTGGCCGCTTCAAGCTCTTTCGACGTGGCGGCCTGCGCCTGCTGATTCGCCGCAATGTCCTTCTGCGCCTGCGTCAGCTTCGCAGAATTATCCTTCAAAGCCGTCTGATTGTCAGCCAAATCCTTTTGAATCTGCTTGACCTCATCAGGCGAGACGGCGGAAGCCACGGTCACAGTGGCAATCGCAGACCAGTCAGACTTATTGCCCGCATGATCGACAGCACGAAACGCATAAGTATGAGACGTGCCAGCCGTCAAACCAGTAATCACATAATCGCCAATACCAGTCGAAACAGCTGCAATCTCCTTGAAACTACCATTAGTCAAACGTTCGCCAAGAATGTTCCTGTCCCAGTCAATCGGCATGGAACCACCATCAGCAGTTTTTCCATCCCAATTAACCGAAACCACACCCAACTCAGACGAAAGAATCGGCTTAGACGGTACAGGAGGAGGAGTCGTATCCTTAGCGACAGTCAACGCGAACACGCTAGACCATTCGCCCATCTGATCTGAATACGATGGGACAGCACGCACTCGGATAAGAATCTGAACACCACAATCCAAATTCGACCAAGACAACGTGTGCTCGGTTGTAGTACCAGCCGAATGCCACTCATATCCAGTCTTATTCACACGATATTCGACCACATACGACGTGATGTCCATAGCAGTGCCATCAGTAGCCAACGTCACATCATCCCAACGGGCGGTCACCATGCCACGCGCATACCCGTTCACATTGATGTACGCATCGGAATTGGCTGACAGGTTTTGAGGAGCCTTCGGAACACGATGATCCTTCTCAGGAGCCGGAATCGCACCAGACGCGCCACCCAAATGAGCACCACCGGTAATACCGTTCATACGCTTCGTCAAACGAACCGAGGAATCATAATTCTTATCGTTCAGAATCAGCGAAGCCTTGAACCCAGTCGAGTCGAGTTGCAAAGTGACCTGTTGGACACGGACCTTCTCACGGTTCGCCACTGTAGGCGCGGTAATCCAATCGCCTATCGTGTAATCGACAAGCGGCAGACAAGACGCTTCGACCACGTTCACGGATCGCGTGTACTGTCCGCGCACCCTAGCAGCGTTAGCCAACGTCGGTTTGATGAGATGTTCGGCGGTCTCCTTCTTGTTCACACCCTGTTGGCTTGAATACAATTCCCAACCGCCCCAAGGCTTCGGGGCGTTCGGATTATCCTGGCGGAAATTAATATTGTCGCCACGTACAAGGATCGAGGAAGCCAGACCATCAATACTCTCATCGTCAGGAGCTTCGGACACATCCTGAGCAAGCGTCACCACACACGATTTAGACAAGTCACGGCATATGGCGACACTATCCGCGTTCCATAACAGCAGTTGCCGGGCATCAGTACGCCAATCGCACAAGCCGTTGTTCACCAGCGAATCCAACACGTCCTGTATGGAAATGCCAAGATCATAGTAGATGCTCGGCAGCATGTAGCCCCACTGCTTACCAGCGGAATCAGCACCGGAAGTGAACCGGCTGCAATCAACTTTCACGCCGCCACGATTCCAATTCTCATCCATGAACGTGCGCATGATCGTGCCAGCGTTCGCGTTCGCGAATTTACGGGTGCCTTTCTCGTCGCCTTTGGTCTCCAATCTGGACGTGTCCAGATTCAGAGCCTTCTTCAACAGCCACCCGTAGGAGACGCCGGTCAACGACACCGTGTCGGACACGTCCAAAGCGTTCCTTGAACGTGAAGCGATAACAAACCGGCCATTATACGGTTCAATCCAGCGTCCACCATCAGACACTTCCACGGCGATTTCCAAGCCGGTTTCAAGACGCCGGTCAAGAATCTCACCACGCAAAGCTTTACGCGAATAGCTGACGGTCAAAGCACCTACAGCATCATGAGTGAACGACACAGTATAGGAAGTCGGCTCAGGCAGCAATCCAAGCTTGCTTCCATTGGCCTGATATGCGACAAGACGAGATTTTAGAGTCTTACCCATAAGCATCCCTCAACTTAAAAAGAAAGAAGCCAGTGGAAATCACCACCAGCTTCTCTTAAACCTGCACGCCACATTCCCGGAACCAGTGGCCTTAACTGCAATCCTATAGTCACCAGAAACATCAGGATTGACTTGCAACCTACCGGAAGGCAGATAATCCAATCCGACTATCTCGTTCTGAGAACCGCCAGACCATGCGGAATCACTATCGGAACTCCATGCAGTCAACGATCCCGCATCCAAATACAAGTAAGGCCGAGCATCCACGCGCGTGCCAGACCATGTGATACCGGTACCGGATACCGTATCCTTCACCGTTATGCCCGTCACACCTTTCGGGAAACGAAACACCATGTCTGTTATGGGAGCGTCACCGCAACTATACGGAAGTTGAGTGGAAAGCACACTCGGACTAGCGTTCGGAACGCCCTGCCAGAACGTGTAGTATCCGGCGGACGGTATCACCGAACCACCGGACATGACCTTCCCACCGTTCAAAGGCAGCGAGACGGTCTCATATGCGACGGAACGCCACCACACGTCAGGCATGGCAAACACGGCAGTGAACGGAACAAACCTGTTCGGATGACTCTTTGAATCGTCAGGACTCAAAGAGGTCAACTCGACACGGGTACACTGCTCGACACCATCGACAATCCGACTCATGACAAGATTCGGCATCGTGCATAACCGCATCAGCCTGGATGATTCACCAAGCACGTCAGGCTCCCAAGCGCATACCTGCAACGACAATTGACGTTCCGAAAACCTAGGCGTCATGCCGGAATGGATAGAACCATGCCGTTGCGGAACTGTCGAAACGGTACGGTCAACACTGATGGCGCTCAACAATGTCGAACCAACAGTAACGATGCAGTTCTCCGAATCAAGAGGAACATTATTCAACTTGTAGAAACACGTGGAAAAAGCCACGATACTCCCCTCTCACATGCCGATCATCGCAGCCTTGTCCAACTTCTGATTCGTCTGAACCGAGATTGGCGTGATAGTCGGATATTGGAAGTTCTGCGTGATGTTGTACGTAGGGCCGCTTTCAAACTTGACATCGTCGGAAGAACCCGCCGAATAGTCCGAAACCATGGAAGGCATCGAAACACGAGTCATACGACGCGCGTTCTTCAAATACTGGCTTGGAATGTCGCCACTCGCATTGATGGCGCTCATCACTCCCTTGCCGTACAGGGCCTCCATGCTATGCACTGCGGCGGCACGCACAACATATTCACCAGTGGACACGTCGGTGGAATCGTTCAAAGCGATGGAATCGCTCGTATTCGTTCCACGTCCGACGATCCTGCCGGTGCGGGTCACATTATCGCCCTCGACCTCACCGCCTGTCGCACGTCCTCTCTTGGTTCCGAAAATAGCGTTGAACGTCCTGCTCGCCCAACTTCTGCCCTCGGCCCACAAAGTGCCGAGCATTCCCCAGAAGCTACCGGAAATATTTCCACCGAACTGTGCGTTATACGTGCTTCCATTCCACTGGTTCGCGGTGCGCTCAGCACTGCGTTTCGCCGGTTGGGTGTTGTCCCTCGCGCCGAGTGACGCGGTGGGTCTCAACGAACCGTAGGCGTTGGCGTCGCCTTTCAAATAGTCAATGGTCATCGAAGCAAGATCGGAAGCCTTCAGATTGGTCGTATAGCCATTGCCATCAGTGCCTTTCTTGAACAGGTCGGCATGTTTCCTGACCTCATCGGTAGCGACAACGGCCTGATTGCCGTCTGCGTCCAACACGATGGTGTATTTGCCTGAACCGTCTGTGCTCGCATTGTTCATGAGATTGTTCACGGTTGATTGAACCTCATCCGCGCTGGACAATGCTCCACTGTTGATACCGTCAAGGACCGTGGTGAAGATGGCCGTATTGCCCTCGCCGGGGAACAATGCCCGTAAATCAGACAGGTAGGATGTCAGATTCTGCTTCGACTGTTCCGTTTCGGTCTTGAACAATGTCTTGACCTCTTCAGGAGTCAACCCATACAGTTGTTGCAGTTTCTGAATCTCCGACTCCGGGACGCCCATCGCCTTCGCCGTCTCGTAGAACTGTGTTGACAATTCCTGCTGTTTCGCATTCACCTCATCGGTTGACGCGCCGGAAGCAACCAACTGTTCAAGCCAATCGTGACCTGTCGTAGCGAGATTCTGCAAGCTGGTCTGAGCCAACTGTCCAGCCTCGGTCATGTTATTGAACGAGTCTGCGGCACTGTCCCAAACGTTCTGTACACCCAATTCCTTGATGCGCTGGATGGAATCACCCAAACCGTTGTAAATCTGACCATATTCCGTTGCGACACTCAAAGCGTTCTGCTGCGCGGTACGCTGATTATTGACAATGTCGTTGTACTTCTGCGCGGCACTATTCAACATCTGCTGACGTTGAGATTGAGTCGCAATGGCAATGGAAACCGAATCGGAATCCTCACCCATCTCGATCAAACTCTTCGCATAGCCAGCAGCATGACCATTCGCGACGGAAGTCGCTTCCGCATTATCGATATACTGCTGACGTGCCTTTTCCATTACTGCTATAAGCTTCTTGGCTGCACCAGCTTCATTACCGTAATTCTGCGTCGCGGTAGCCGAATAAGTGCTGTGAGCATCATATGTGGCCTTCAACTGATTCATCATCGAGTTGTAAGCCTTCGTACTGCCGCTCGCAGCCTTGCTCAGGTCAGTGGTCGAAACACCAAGCTTGTCGGCGGCTTCGGCGGTATTCTTGAATCCAGTTGTCCAATCATCCAACCAATTCCAATCAGTCTCAGCATAATTACCGTCCTTGAACGCATCCTGAATCGCGGAAGCGACATTGGATAACGCGCCGGAAGCTTCGGCGGCCGAATCAGGGATCTTACCCAACGCTGTCGCAATATTCTCGGAAGCACGCTCAGTCGCCTGGGCTTTCGCATTGTAATCGGAATACGCTGCGACTGCTGCCGTAATGGCAGCTACGCCCCAAGTCACCGGATTGGAAAGCGTAGACGCAAGCATCCCACCCAAGCCAGACGCCACAGCCTTCACCTTGCCCATCGCGCCCTCAGCAGAGCCGACATTAGACACGAACTTAGAAACAGCGGGATTAGACGCCACCCACCCCTGAGCGACATTCTTCAACGTCACACCAGTACCGGCGGAAGTCACGCCCAACTCCATCAAAGCCTTCTGCCATTGCAACGACTTCATCGTGTTCTCAACCACGGCAAGCTTCACCGTGTCCAAAGCGGTCTTGCCAGCCTTGCCGAAAGTAGCAAACACGCCTAATGCAGCCTGAATCGGCTCAGGCAAAGCACTGAACGCTTTAGCAACAGCCTCCGCGGCAGCGGCAATAGACTGAATCAATGGAGCGGACGCGCGAAGCGAAGCAGCCAACGTGCCACCGAACGTCCTCGACAACTGGCCCACAGTCGAAAGCAACTGGCTGAACATAGGACTTACGTCACCAACAGCATCGAACACCTTTTGGAAACCATCGGAAACACCAGACGAGAAATCGGAAATGCCGCCGCTGCTGTTCTTCAACAGACGGCTCACGTTCTTGGTAAACGATGAGATCGTCCTACCGGCATCGCCAAAAACATTGCCAACGGTTATGCGCAACGCATAACCCGCGTCGCCGATCTCCGAAAAAGCGTCATGCATCGAAGACTGCGCGACTTTAGCGCCAACAGCCCACGATTTCAACGTATCTTGGAACTTGGCGGAATTGACGGCCCTATCCGCTTTTTGCAACTCACGAGAGAAGCTTTGAATACCGTTCTGATCCTCAGCCAAAGCGGAGTACAGGCCGGAAGCAATGCCAATGAGCGCTTTCACGGAGTCCTTCAAATATCCAGCCTGTTCGATGACACGCTGCATCGACTTCTCAATCTCACCTGAAGCGCGTGCGTTATCGACCCAACGTGCGAACTGATCCGCAAGCTCACTCACATAACGTGCGGCACGGGGAAGATACTGGCTGGTCGAATCGCCCAGATTAAGAAAAGCCCTGACAAGACTCTCGACGCCTGGCTCCAAATAAGTCAGAGACTTGTTGACATCATTGAAAATGCTTGAAACGATGCTGGCTTTGTCGGCTTCCCCGACCATCTTGGTTATTCCGGCGACGATTCGCCCCTCGTGGTCTGCGAGAGTTGACATTTGTGGAATAAGCGTGTCAGCAATCGAATCAGCCAATCCACGGATAGCCGGACGGGCCTGACCGTAGAACGCTTTCACCACACTGTCGGACAGTTTGCCTAACTTTGTGGAAGCGATGTCGATCTGCTCGCTCCAAGTGGCGCCCTTTTCGCCCCAAATCATCTTCACGGACGCATAGGCGGCACCCAATCCGACAAGAGCGGCAGGAGCAGCCAATGCGGCCTTCGACATGGAAACAATCGAAGAGCCGACACCAAGCACGCTACGAGACATGTTGATAGCGCCAGCGGAAACACCGGCGAACACGGTACCCAATGCGGAAAAGAACGGAACCTTCTCATCCAGCGAATCCATGAAATTCACGAATTTCTGGAATTGGTTGTTGACGGCGCGAAGACCAGTCGCGCCATACGTCATACCATCCAGCATTTTGCCGAAATCAGTGGCATGGAGTTTCGCGTAAATCTCGACGGAACGAGGACGGGTGAGCATGGCAAGGTGAGTACGGGCACCAGCCGTTTTAAGGTCGATGTCCATTTCAAGCTTCTTATAATCTTCTTGAAGCTTCTTGGCCTTCTCACGTGCACGGGTCACATCCAGATCAAGATTGACCTCATAGTGGTAGTTCTTATCCTTGCCGGCGTGGAACGCAGCAAGATTCAGCTTGTCGATGGCTGACTTGTAATCCGTTTCGATGTCGTTCGGAAGACTGCGGAACTTTCGCCTCAACGCCTCCAGTTCGCGTTCCATGCTTTTCGCGCCGTCGAGATAGACCTTCGCATGGGCGTCCATCCCATCGACCTGCCGCAAACGCTTGGACACGTTCTCAAGAACGTTGACGACTTCAGAAACATCGTTGACGTCAACACGGATCTTCGCTTTGCTGTCACGCTTCAACTGCTGCATCGCATTGTCAAGCTGTTCGACAAGACGATTGGCGCGAGCCATCGAGACATTGTTGGAACTGCCCAGAGGCTTGACCTTCTCGATCGCATCCTGCATACTGCGGATGTGCTTCTTGACGTTATCCAAAACGTCGATCTGCTTGTTCGCGTATGCCGTGGTCAGACGGGTGTTGCGTTTTACCGCATCCTGATACGATTTGCTTTTCGCAGTGGCAGAACGCCAAGCATCGCCACCATTGGCGATACGCTTGTTCATCGCGGAAACAGCCTTGTCGGAAGACTGAACTTGCTTGCGCATCGTTCGCAGATCACGCAAAGCGTCGCCCAATTCGACCTTCGGGGATACTTTACGTTTATCAATGTCCCGAAGAACACGTTTCAGATCGGAGTCATCGCCACGAATCTCAACATTCTGGACGATGCCATCATCCTCGATACGCCTTTTCGCAGCACGCCAACGAGACATGTCAACGTCAGGCGTCACACGAACATCGAAATCGTCATCAGCGTACCGGGCGAGCTTACGGCGGAGTTCTTCGCCAAACCCTTTGGTGTTCGGATAAATATCAATTCCAACGGAACCGGCGAGATACTCCACCATAAGAACCCCTGTTTTTCAATCACATGCCCAGAAACGCCTTCATCGACTCGAAGTTGGCGGAAACACGCCTATCAACGCCATCGGCGGCGTGAGGGGGCATAATCGGTTTGAACTCAGGATGCTTGCCGTCCTTGAACTGCAATGTGCCGGAAACCAGCAAGCCGACCTGATTGTAAATACCCAACAGCAGACTCGTATCCTGAGTGAACCCGTGAAAACTCAAACCGGAATCACTCTCGGACTCGGCGCGGGCACGCTCATCAGGATGGTTCAGCAACCATTCCCGATACAACGATTCGTCATACCCAGCAAGACCGCCGATAAGGGTCAAAAGAAAACCGCCGTCATACTCATGCATGGCGGCGGGAAGATTCAAATTGTAAAACCTACGGAAATCACACGTAAGCTCTACTCTGCATTTTCGGTAGGCGTCCTTGACGCTTCGGATTTTCCCAAAGCCACGCTATAGAACATGTGGAGCAACGTGAATACCCGCACCAGAGCAGCCGGGCTACGGCCAGTAACCCACTTGCGGTAAACGTCAACGTCCTTGGCGATCTTCTCGAAGAAACTATCGCCAGCCGCGACCATCCGCGCAACGGCGAGACTTGAATCGACGTCATTGGAACTCTTCTTGCCGAACACGGCATAACTTTCGGACGCGACCGCATCAACCACCATGAAATCGCAGGTCTGAGCCACGGAGAACTCATGAGCCGGAACGAACTCGGGGCATCCGGCCAGTTCCTCGTGCTGTTCGACGAACTCAGCCAGCGTGTCAGGAATATCCGGAACGGTCTTAACAGTGTTCTTATCAGTTTTGGAAGCCATAATCTGTAATCCCCATCAAAAAACCCATCTGCCAATCGTTGGAAAGAATTGCCCCCGCACGGATGGGTACATGCGGGGGCAATGGGAAATCTCAGTCCTTCGAGGTCAAACCCGATACGGTCTGGGAGGAATCACCCGGATTCTTACCGCTGGAATCCGGGCTGGTTATTTTGACACGAACGTCTCCGGGGCGAAAATCTGGTACGCGCCAACCTCACCATTGGCACCGGCCTTCAGCACGCTAGTGGATTTCACGACAGCGTTGAAGCTGAACTCCGCGAAATCCTCATCGGCGAGACTGACGTTATCGAACGTGAAATCGGTCTCCGGCAGATACAATCCGAAGCTCAGCTTGTCGGAATCATCGTAGGCGAGAACGAACAACGCCAGATGCTGCACCACGGGCTGCAACGGCACGACGATGCCGCCCTGGTCGCCGGCCCAGCCGCCAGTGACCTTCGTGATGGTGGCCGAATCACCCTGCACGGACGCGCCGGACACGGTGATGGTCGGGGCCTCGGTAGAACTCTTCGCACCGGCGACAAGCCACGTGTCCTTCGTGGTGGTGTCCCCGCCATCCTTGCTGAAGCTGATCTTGTTGTTGTTGGAGGTATGGCCGATATTCTCCCAATTCACGACGGAACCGCTGCCAGCGGCGGCAACAGTGCCACTGTTCAACAAGAACGAGGAAACTTTGGTTGGAAGAGCGGTCTTCGCGGGAGCCGTGAACAACGTACCGCGAGACGCCTGAATCAGACCATCGGCATTAATAGCCATAATGGTGCCTTTCTACTTGAAATTGATAAAAGAAAAGGCTTGACCGATACCGGTCAAGCCTTGAACGAATCGCGGGCAGTCACAACAGCCGACAGCCCATACTCCTTGACGTTCTTGCCTTGATTCTCTTTTGAATCAGACTGCCTCTTCTGCGCCGTCACAGACACGGTGCCGACCGTTCCAGCTGTCGTGGACTCCTCGAACGGCCAACCCTGCACCGTCTTATACAAGTGACGTGCAAAACCGTGAGGATTGTTACAGTCAGCGGCCAAAACCGTGAACGTCACGCCGAAACGCCACAATCCACGGTCAAACTGTTCGGGAGCGGAAACATAATAGAGAAGAACCTGTCCACGTTCACCGTAAGCGTTCAAAGGCAAGTCAAGCTCGCTACAGACCTTCACATCAGGCCACTCCTCGCACGGATACGCCCGATTCAACAGTTCATAAACCAACTGTTCCGCATCAATCGACTCACGAACATCAATGGCAAGACGCTGAAAAATGTTGTCCGTCACAATCTCACCCGACTCAACGAATCAAACATGATATGTTTACCCGGAATACGCGCTCTCGGATCACGAGGCCCATACTTGTGTTCAAGCCACCGGTTGAAATAGCCGAACTCCAAATGCGGAGCGACCTGCGTGCCATCACGGCCCATGACGGACATGACAATCTGATGATGCCAGCCGACTTTGCGAACGGAAACCTCGATCCTATCCGCAACGCTTGAATGCGTAGTGGCCTCATTCGCCTTCGCGCGGACGGCAGACACGCTATGCATGGCGGCGCGGCGTGTAAGTTCCGGCCCATACATCTTCGCAATATCGGTAGCGACGCTACGTCGAACCGTGACCCTTCCCAACGCCACCCACCTCCTTCACCCATTCAGGCTCGGAAATGCCGCCATCAAGATAATCGCCAATAACAACACGACGTGCACGAACCTCCCAATGCCGGGAGAAACGAGAACCACTCCCACGCCACGTAGGAGCGCCGTCAGCATCGTAATAATCGCCCTTATACCAGATCCGGGAATAAATGTCGCCGGGCCATTCCCTCGCAATAATCTGCAAAGGAGTGACCTCTTCCAAACCGCCGGGGTTATCCGAAGATGGCGTCTTATCCTCAGCTCCAGAAATAGAGAACATGCCAGCCTGTTGCGCACGCCCCTCAACACAGCAGATGACCTTCACGGGATCGCCAGTCTGCACATACTGGCCGCCGTGCGCGTCCTGAACATGCTTGCGAGGAATCACAACGACATAATCCGTGTCGAACAGCTGTTTCTGACCACCGTAATCGGTTTGGTCATCCTCGTAGAGGTAATGGCGTTCATTCGTATCATCGTCAAACAGAAACGCCATCATCAACCTCCATAACCGGGGTCGAAACCAAGACTGATGTGTGACATCGTGCCAGCGGATTCAGCGAAACCATTCAGAATCGATTTCTCAGCTTTCGACAAGAACAGCCGGGGACTTGGATCATAGCCAGGCTGATTCTGCTGCGGATCATGCTCCGTGTACGAGTAAGAACCGTTCGCTTCGGTTTTGAACCGGTTGAAACGTACTACGCGCAACACCATTTCGCATACGACCGACGCGAAATCACTTTCAGAGAGACGCCCCTTCTTCAAGCGTGTCCGGACAATCGGGCATTCGCTCAAACAGATGAGAGCGGCCTTTCGGCATTGAGCGGAAATCCAATCAGTGTCGAAATGCTCTTCAAATGAATCCGCGTCGGCGGAACCGTAGACGCGCATATACTTCAACCAGTCGATGTTGTCGATGATTGACGTGCTCATACGCGCCTCCTAAATCATGCGGTCAGAACAGTTGCCTTCAAAGTGCTGTTGGACTTGACCAGCACAGGCAGGGCGGAAGCGTTCACAAGCGCCTCATAGCCCGGATTGGTGCCGGTGGAATCCAGCACGACACCGACCGGACCGGCATCATATTCACGAGTAATGCCATACACGGCCTTCTCCTTGGCTTGAGCGGTCGGACCAAAAGCGGTGTAGCCCATGGACGTGTCACCCAACGCCGGAATCAACAGCACGGTGTTCTCAGGGAAGAACGACTTGACCTTGCCCGGCAGTTCAATCTTCATCTGACGCGCGTAATCCTTGTACATGTCGTCAACGATGATTACGTCTCGAATGTCGGTCATCTGCACGAGCACATACTTGAGTTCGTCATCTTTCAACAGGTTCGGCAGTGAAGCCTTAGCGGTGGTCGGATAATAGTACTTAATCATCGCGGCGTTCTTAGCCAACGCACGCCACACCTTCTTGGTGGTGAGCATGATGCTCGGAGCGTCACCTTCGACGGCATCAATCTTGTCGGCCCAGTCACGCAAGTCCTGAACCGGATCGCCGCCATCAGCCCAAGTCTGACCAGTGGACTTGTTGATGGTCAAAGACGAATCACGCGCGTAATCCCACTCATTATCGAAAGCGGAACCAGACTTCGGGGAAATCTTCGCGTCAACGGTAGCTTCGACACGGTACATCTCCAAAGTAAACGCCAATTCCTTGCCAAGACGCACGAACGCCTCACGCAGATTATCAGCGGCGGTAGGAGTGGCAACCACACCATTCACTTCCGGGTCGATGGTGAAGCTCGAAGAAGCGACACCCTTTACGATATCCTCTTCGGACACACGGTGACGCTTACGCAACGGCAGCATCTCCGTATACATCTTCTTACCGCCAGCGTGAGTCTCATCGTACGGCGCCTCGGCATCATATGCGGAGTACTCAATAGTGTCCACCTCAAAACGCGGCTGGTTCGGAACCCAGCTGACGTTGACACCAGTCGGATTGTTCATGTCAGCCAGAATCTGACCGAACGGCAAAGCGGAAGTGGCACCCTGATAAGCGCCAAGCACGATGCCGGACGCTTCGGCAGGGGTAATGAAATCCTTGTTTACCAGAGCCATAGAAAAGCCTTCCTATATAAGAAAACCCGCCACAATGGGCGGGTTGGAAAATAATTGTTTAAAACGGCCGTCAGCCGAAAATACCGGCGCTCTTCAAAGCGCTCTTCAAAGCGGGCACAGTGTCCTCGGACGGAGTGGCGATTTTCTTCACGCCGCCAAGAGCACTGGCGGATGCGGCGGGGAGAGTATAGGAACCGGATGCGGTCACAGTGGACAGCAGTTCGACATCGGAACCGGCACTGACGTCATAGGACAGAATCAGCCCATCAACCTTCGCGCCGTTGATAGCCACCGGCAGTTCACCCTTGTCGATCACGGCCATGTAACGCAAGCCGGAATCAACATACTGTTCCTTCAAACCCTTGCGGGTGAACTCGACCTTGACCTGAGACTCAAGGAAACCGGCAACCTTATTCTGACGGCCATCTTTTGCAGTCGGATCATACGGCCCAAAATTATTAGTGTTATTGATACGAGCCAGCGGAATGCCGGAATACAGGTATGCGACAGTGTTCTCATCGTCGATGGACGCGAAATACTTGGACTCGTTTGCACCGCCAACGAACGTGGACAAGTCAAGAGTGACCTTCTTAACACCGTCAGTAATACGGTTCAGCAGCCACTTCTGCTTATCTTGGGGCGCGGTAAAGTTCTCAGGATGAACCATAGCGTTTACCATAGGTTTACTCCTTCTTGGAATTAATCAACGAATGCTTAAGCCCAAACTCGTAGCCACTCTTCGCGTCACCCTGAGCGGGAGCGTGAACATGCGGCGCGGAATTGGACAAAGCGGTTTTCATAGCCTGTTTCCCCGTGTTACGCGAGGAATCATCGGCGGAATCATGCCCACCCGTTTCAGGTTTGCTCGGCATGAACTGAACATACGAATCGGCCCATTTGATGATCTCGTCAGGGTCGGTTTCCTTGCACAAGGCATCGAAAGCCTCGTCCGTAATCTCAGGATGCTGCTTCTGCGCGGTCAGCCTGGCGATACGAACCTCAGCGTCAGCGAGACGGCCTTCCGTGTCGGCAAGCTTTGCTTCGGCGGCATTGGCACGATCACGATTCTCATACATCTTCTGCTCGTTCTCACGGGCCTGATGCTTCCACATGCCCAACTTCTCGGAAAGGTCATCCGCACCATTCTTTTGAGACGCCGTATTGGCGGCTACAGGAGAAGTGGCAGTGTCCTTCGGCTGCGCGTTCACGCCCGTTTCAGGCGCATTCGTAGATGCCGCCGTTTCAGCGGTATTGGTATTTTCATCAGCCATTAGGCTTGAATCCTTTCAATAGTGTTACGCGGCCTCGCCAAGCATCGACCGCATCTGGTTGAGCATGGTCTTCTGCCATGCCATAGCCTGTTTCAAATTCTTGGAAGGTTTGAACGTGAACGTTCTCCCCTCATAGCGGAAAGTCACCGGCTTACCGGCCTTCTGCACTTCCTTGTAGCGCCGGTTGAACTCGATTGCCCGATTCTCCATGCGACGGCATTGAGTCAACGTGGACTGACGGTCAGGCGTATGCCAAGCGTCCGAATCCTTCGACGGAACCGGATCAGGCGTATCCTCAGCATCCTCAGCGAGAAGCACGGGGCCAAGCTCTCCATGAGTGATCGTCTTGACTTTCACCTGCTTCAACGCGGACGCGGTAGTGCCACCGGCCTCGTCGTACAGTCGTTTCAAATCCTTCTGATTCAACTGGAATCCGGGGTCATAGTCGCTGCCAGCCGGTGCGACACCGCAATGGCAGTTAGCGTGCAACGGCAGTAGGTCGGCAGTCGAATACCAGCGGTCAGCAGCCACGACGCACAAGCCGCACGAGCCGGTCTTGGATAGTTCAGGATGCAACACCCTGCGGTATTCCAAAACCTTGCTACGCCGATACTTGTCAAGCGTGGCGCTCGTCTGCGCTCTGGATACGTCCTCGTCAACAGTGGTCTGCAACCGGTTGAACGCCTGTTCAAGCCACTTGTCAACCTCACTGAACAATTCATCGGTCTTATCAGGCCAAGACTGCGGGCGAATCGCAGGAGACTTGACAGCGGCGGAACGATACGAGTCAGCCGGACGCTGGGCCACAAGCCACGGGTCGGTATTGTCACGCGGAAACACGAGATTCGGCACATCACCCTTCGGATTGACGCCGACAAGCCTCAACGTTTCATCCGCATAGGAAACACCCAACCGGCGCACCTGCTGAATCAACGCCATCTCCAACAACGCCATGCGAGCCGCGACGGCAAACGTCACGCCATCATTCCACCAGTCAGCGGGAGTCAGCATATCCCACATCCTGTGCGCCTGACTCACATACTGGTTCACCAAAGCGGCACGAGCCTGTTCAAGCGTGTCGGACAACGATTCAAGCGTTTTCCCAGACATCAGGACTCAATCTCGCCTTCATTGACAAGCTCGACATCAACATTAGGCAAGCCATCCACAGCGGACTGGGTTTCATCATCCCAACCCGTAGCCGGTTCCACTGCGGCAACAAGCTTCGCAGTACCCTTATCCGACTGGCCGGAAACATTGAACTGGTCGGCAAGACGGTTCATATCATCCTCGGCAACATCCTGAGCCGTATAACCCATCTTGTGCGTGAGAATCGTCCTACGAGCCAACAGGCCGCTCTGATACAACAGTTGGCAAGCCTGAGCCTGCTCAAGCGAACTGGTCGTATCCATCGGCTTCCACACCATCTCGAACTCGCTCTGCGAAGCCTTAGACCCGTCCAACGCCAAAGCCATACGAATCATACGGACAATAGGCTCAGCGTCAAGATCGTTCATGGTCTGAACCTTGAACTTCAACGTCTCACGCTTCAACTCCGCACCATTCGCGGAACCCTGCACGTCAGGCGAAAGAATGTCCAACGGAATGCCGGACACTGCGGCAAGCTGCTTCACGTCGGAAACGATGATGTTCTGCAAACCACCGGTATCGGTGGTCTGCGACTCCCAAATATCAACACCATCAGGAAGTTTCCACAACGCAGCCGGGCCAACCGCGAACGTGGACGCCAAATCAATCGGATCACCGGCCTGTTTCTCACCGTCGATGACTTCCTGATCCTCCTCGGTATACGTGGTCGGAACAGTACCCTTGATCGCACGCTGACGGAACGCCTGCATCATCGTGATGCACAGGCGGTCGAACACCTCACGGTCGATACGCTTCAACATCGGAAGATACGGCTCGAATAAGCCTTGACCGTCAACCGTGCTCAGCCGGACTATAGGCAATGAGTCACAGTCCAGAGCGTAATCGTATTCGTCGCCCTTACTATCATCCCACTTCCAGTTCGTGCCAGGACTCCACGCCTTGCCTTGATTGATGAAAACGGCAAGGTCCCCATCATCGGAAGGATTGACTACAGTACGTTCGGATTCTCTGTACGCCACACGCGAATACACACGCTTGGAGAACCCGTCATCGTCACGTTCGATACGGAACAAGGTAAGAGTCTCGACACCATGCTTGTCATCATGCGAATACATGATCGCCGCATCGTCATTGTTGGACATCCACGCTTCCCAAGGACTCAACGCCTTGATATAACGGTTTCCCTGCCCTTCTCCAACGAGAGCGAACGAACACCCGTAATCGCCCTTGTCAGGTAGTAGATGACGGCGGAGAATGAACGACAGGCCACACTGCTTGGCCATCTGGTCGGCATCGGTATCCTTCAACGAGGAATCCTCAACCTTACGGAAACCATTAGGTTGCTGCCGGTCGGTCACACTCTCGCTGATACGACGTGCGAGATTCACGACACCCAACTGGCGCATCAGTTTGTAAACGGGAGCCGCGTTCGGGTCAACACCCTGCGGAACACTGCTCTTGTCCACCATCTCCTTGCCATCCTTGAACAACTTCAACTCGGCAATATCCAAGAGACGGGAACCCCACTCCTGCGCCAACGACGTAATCACGTAAGCATCATCATCATCAATGGATGCCCCATCAATGATTAGCTGCAACTCTGCCACAGGGCACCTCTTCCATCAGTAGATTCTCGACGGCGCGTAACGCCGCTTCTCGTCAGCCAATTCCAAATACTTTCCACGCGCCGTATAAGCCAACAGGCCAGCCATGCACGCATCAATCTTGTCCGGCGAATTAGGAGACTCCTTATAAATCGCATAACCAGTACGAGTCTCCCGCCTACGCGCATTACGGAAATGATTCACCAATCGCGGATCGGCAAGCAACGCTATATCATCCTTGATGGGCTTCGACTTACGTTCAGGCTCCGTATACGGGTACCGGAACGCGGTATGAGCGTTATCCAACGCAACCTGCATGTCCTTATACCAGTTGTTAGTCCAGAACTTGATCTTGTCGCCACCCTTACGCGGCCCGACCTTCAACTTCTTCCCGTAATCCTTCTCCCAGCCGCCAATCATCTGCTCGAAATAGGCGACATCAGCGAAGAATCCGACAACGTTGTAATTGTCCATCATCCAACGAACCATGCCGTCGAACGCATCACGGTTCACACGCCAAGTGGCCTTCTCGGGACCATCGGGCGCGGATTCAAGCTTTATCAGGAACAACATGCCATCGGACACGCGGCATCCAACAAGAGCCGTCGAATCATCCGACACGGAACCATCGAAGCCAAGCGTTATAGGCTCACGTTTCGTCACGAACCGTTGCCACGCGCCATCCAAACGAATTGAATTGAACGCCGTACGCATTTCATCCCGATACAGCATGTGGGACTGAATATCCGACTCGGTAAGCCAAGCGTCATGCACACTCGACAAAGTGTTGAAAAAATAGCGCATCGAATCAGCAGGATCGGAGTCAGGCTGGTAAATCTGATCCATCTGACCATTCAGGTCAATCCAACCATCCTTCGCCGGGCCAAGCTCACCATCCCAATACGTGTGCCCCTCGGGGTCAACACCATCAGCATTCAACACGGTCATACGACCATCGGGCAATATCAGATGATCCTTACCGTCCGAACTCTTCGCACTCGCACCATACGCGACCTGCAAGGCGCGGAGAACCTTCTTCTCGTCAGCGAAATCATCCAAGTCGATATTCGCATACACATGGTCGAAGTAGATGCCGCTACGATGCTTGATTTTGCCCGAAGCGGTATCCCACGCATACTTGTACGATGTTTCAGCGATGGACTCTTCGCCCGGCTTGTACATGGTGGACGTTTCAAGAATCCACGGGTCTGCATCACCTTTACGTTTGCCGAGGTTACGTTGAACGGTCTTGTACATGTTGCGAAGCTTGTTCGTGTTGTACAAGTGGGTTTCATCACAGGCGGCGAACGTTTCCAAACCGCCATCCTTGGACGCGGCACCACTCGTGGTGGGAACAATCTCCCCACCCTCCGGCAAGCCGATACGAGTACGACCAACATCAAGGCCGACACCCTTCAACTGGCTCAAAGGGCCTTGATCGCAGTTGTAGTAAATCGAATCGAAAATGTTACCAGTCTGACCTTCGGCGGTAGCCAAGCAGAGAATCTGCGGCATCTGCACCATGCGTCCAACAGGCTCACCCTTCACATACGGGTAGACCTCGCCCAGAAACTCGTAAGTCTCCCCTTCTTCCGCCCAATGATCGAACCTGCAAGGAGCCAAACCCTCGAACGCGCAAATGCCAGCGGCCTTACCGGACTTGTTCTTACCCTTCGCACGCGAATAAAACACACGATTGAACCGGCGGGTACCCCACTCGGTCAACGCATAAGCGTGAAGCATGAACACGTACTCGTCCATGTCGAACGTCTCAGGCAAGCCAACACCGCCACCACGACCAACACGGAAGAAAGTCTCAATCCACCAAACCGCGAACATTCCCATCGAACGAGTCAAATCCTCGCCATGCAATTCGGGAATGCGCGTATGCATCAGGCACCACCATCAATGACACGCAAACCCAATGCGGAAGCACGCTGCCTGTTCCGTTGAACGTTACGAGCGCCCTCAGTATCGCCCTCATACGCGGAAGCCTTCATATCGTCAGGCTGCGGAGCATCGAACTTCAACCTCACACGAGCCTCGGGCGTAATGCCCAACGTGGCCTCACGCTGACGAATCTCGGAAGCCAACATCCAACGGCCCTTAGTCTTCGGACGCCAGAAATCATCCTTCAACAACGCCAAATCCTGAACCGCGTACCAGTCGGCCTCAACACCCATACGCTGAGCCAACGGACTGACACGAAGCGACTCATACCACTTCTTCGTCCGTTCAAGCCACTCCTGCCCATCAGGACGAACAGCAGGAAACTCCAAACCCATCGGACTATCAGGCGCACGAAGAATCGGATTCTTCGACTTCTGCGCACCACGACCATTACCAGCCACAGCCAGCCTCACAATCCGCCCGTTTCAGGCAATACGCGAAGCTAGGACGTTCCACCCTCGCAACGCTTGTGAACCAGCAGACGATTCGCCAAAGTCGCACTATGCGACTTCTCCAACGGAACCTTCCACACGAAAGCGGCACCATCGGCACCACTCGAACCAACATCAACCGGCTCATGGCATTTCGCGCACAAGCCGCCACACTTCTCAACCACCTGAGAATCAGTAAAAGACTCAACAACAAGCTCGGACTCAAGCTCGGACACGTCAACCGGACGCACATACATAGTCGTTTCAGGCTTCACCGGCAACGACTTATCATCATCACGAGCACGCTTATACGCCACACGGCAACGCCCAGAACAAAACAACTGGTCGGAACGCTTCGGATCAAACCACGTATGGCATTGAGGACACATGCGCTGGCGCAACGGCTTCAGCGGAGACCCCGAATAACGGTCACGGTCGTAATGCGAACGACACAATCCCTTCGCACACACCGGATTAGCGCAACCGGCAACCGCGCACATGAACTCATTCACTTGAAAGCCGGGTGAGAATACCAACGCTTCTCCCTCCGACTCCTACCCTTCGCACGACGAACCTCAGCAGACTCACCCTCGGTCTTCCGCTGATGATGCCAACGACACAACACCCACAAATTCTCAGGACGATCATCATCATGGACGGGATTACGAACCTTATGGTCAACCTCATTCCCATACCGTCCGCACAGGCGAACATTCCCGTAATCATCCTTGACCGGCCACTGGCACCTATGCCCATCCCGTTCAAGAATCATCGCACGGACACGCGGCCAATCAGGATTGAACCGTTCATCACGATGGGAACTAGACCACGCCACAATGCCTCCACAAAAACAGGGTTGGCCGGTGCTGAGCAGGAAAACACGCCAAAGGGGAAACATCCCAGCAGGAAAAGTTCTCAGATCAACCAACCCAAGTGCTCCGGGAGGGATTCGAACCCTCACACCCTACAGGTAGCGCATTTTGAGTGCGCCGCGTCTACCATTCCGCCACCAAAGCAAAAGAACAAGCGTCCCACACTCCACCCACAACAGGAGCATGGGACGCTCGTTCAACCCCCAGAGAGCCATAAGGAACCAATGGCATCACCACAATGGCTTTTTACCGCCAGCCACGGCGCGCGGATGCTGAGGGAGTCGAACCCCCGAACCGTTCCCGGTCGCCACCTTAGCAAGGTGGTGCAATAAGCCACTCTGCCAAGCATCCAAAATGCAAGAGCCGCCGCAGCGACTCAGGAGACTGTTCCCGCAGACTAGGCGGGTCAGCTAAAACTAGAGCCGCCACAAGACGACTCCGAAGACCTTTCCCACAGCCTGTGGGTAGGCTGAGCACAGCATGTTGGACTCGAACCAACATCGACGGTTTTGGAGACCGTAATGCTACCGGTTGCACCAATGCCATATACCCGACTTAGTTAACGTCCAAGTCGGAAAGACGTTCGGCATGGTGGAATGGGCTTTACCACCAACGGCAAGGAACGTGAAACATCTATGCACCCGTTTGGCCGTGCCTCCCCTTCGGTCATCAACCACCTGATTAAGGCAGGGAGCCTCTTATCCCCCACATGTTCCAGCGGAGATATTCGAGCAATGCCATCGATCTCATAGGCAGCTACCCCATGAAACCTAGAGCAAACCCCGGGAATCGAACCCGGCAACCAAAAGGCTGTGCCAACAGGATTGCAGACCAGCCCAAAATAATAGGTACGAGTCCATATAGGCCACGCCCGGGATAGACCGGTCGGACTGCTGACCGTACCGCATCTAGAATCCTCACACACCGCGTGTGAGTGGACGGCCAGACGTTGATATGGCTTAAGCTAGCTTCACCGCCATCAACATCAATCCAAGGAACATTATACACAATATGTAGGGTGCAACAACGGTTGCAACCACTAAATATGTGAAGACTTCGTGAGTAACAGGTAATCCAAAAATGTTCCAGCGAGCATTCAGCGTCAGCACTAGAGAGCCAGCGGCCTTGCTTTTTGTGTCCGGGGGAGGCTCCCCCACGGGGGTGTTTGTTGCATGGTGCAACGTTGGAACGTTTGTGCGATTGTGTTTTGGCGTGTCGTGTGGTATCGCGCGGGCACGTTCCTCTTATGCGATCATGTCCGTGCCCGTCGTGGCCGTCGTGGCCATGGCGTGGCTGTGGTCGTGCCGTGGCGTGGCCGTCGTGCCCTGGATGTCGTGGCGTCCCTGGACATGGCCGTCGTGACGTGGCCGTGACGTCCCTGGGTGTGGCCGTGGCTGTGGTGTCCGCTGTCTTTGTGTCGCCGTCGTGTGGTTGCGACACGCCGACGAATACTAGTGTTTGCAATGGTTTTGGTGGTGTCTGTGTTGTCTTGGTTTGCTATCTGACTGGATAGCGTGTATAGTGAGAGCCATCAAGCAAACGACAACGAAAGGAACAGAGATGAACGAGAGGCCACCACCACGGAGACCACCACCGCAAGGCCGGTGACACGAAGCCCCCTAACAGGCGCGGCATGGATGATTGAAAACTGAAGAGTGGACGCGACGAAGACGCGACGGACTGCGACTAGGCATGATGCACCCTCACAGCATGCAAGGCTGAACCGTCGTCGAGTCGCCAACGTGGCGCGGTGTCCGGCATGGAATTGCCCCGCGCTGTATGAGTGGTCTACGATGGCCTTAATCCAAGTTAGGAGTAAGGGCCATGAGTTTGAAAGAATTAAGGATGAAGCGCGGTCTAACGCAACGTGAGTTAGCGCAACGTAGTGGCGTGCATCATGTCGAGATTGCGCAGATTGAGACAGGTAAACGCAATGTTCGGGCGGTGTCGCTTGATACTGCACTGCGATTGTGCGATGCTCTCAAGATCGCTAATCCGCGCAAATTGCTTGATTCTGATTCTAAGTCTTCGGCGGATTGATTTGTAATCCGCCAGGGCTAGCGTAGTCTTTATGGCACGTCTAGCCCACGAATGAGTAGAGCCGGATAGTTGCAGCTATCCGGCTCAATTGCTCAGTAATCATTAACCAACTAACTAACTAAGCCCTCTTATTCTAGCAAGGGGGCTGGAATGGAGTGTCAAAATGTATACCGTTAATGAGACCTACAAGAATATCGAAGCCGAGTTCAAGCCCCGCAGCAAGTGGGACCATGGCGTGAAGGATACC